>ERZ780141.759-NODE-759-length-22373-cov-3.989202_pt1 | contig 22373 bp, 19 predicted proteins | sample MGYA00433080_ERZ780141 | MGnify/ENA primary metagenome ERZ780141 (study PRJEB29588, sample SAMEA2154047) | human gut metagenome | biome: human gut; feature: human-associated habitat; material: faeces | place: Denmark | collected 2008/2010 ... | reverse complement strand
TGCAGCGACACGCTGCCGATCAATCTGTTTTTTGATTTTGTCAAAGGTTACACCGTATTTTTCGGCAATGTCTTTGGCATAGCTTACACCTTGAGGCGGAGCGATGAAAACCTTGAACGAACGCTGTCCGTTTTCGACACCTGTTACCAGACTTTCAACCTTGCTGTCGCCCTTTACGGTTGTGTTCACCTCGTCAAGATTGCGAGCCAAATCGTGCATATGGGTATTAAAAATCGCCCTTGTGCCGAGATAGCGCATTGATTTGACAACATCACGGGCAATGTACAAGCCCTCGGCAACATTGGTTGTTGCAAGGCTTTCGTTGAGCAAAAGCAGGCTGTAACGGCTTGCCGAGGAGAAAATTTCGGCAAGTCTTTTGCTTTCTTCACCGAGTCTGCCGAGGTCAACGGTATCGTTTTCATCGGCAGGAAAATGCGTAAAAATGCTGTCGCATGGGCTGAATTTCATCTGCGTTGCAGGAACATATATTCCGTTCTGAGCAAGCAGAAACGCAAGTCCGACCGCCTGAGTAATCGTGGTTTTACCGCCACGGTTCGGACCTGTCAGAATGTAAATTCGCCTGTCATCGTTAAAATCAATATCGTTTGTGACAATATTCAAATTCTCACCGTTTGCCGATTTTATGCCGAGTTTGAGGTTGTAAACATCTCTAAGACAGCAGTTTCTGTCCTCTTTCGGCAAAACTTCTGCCTTGCACAGCGGAAGATTTTTCTTTTTCATCTTATCACAAAGCTCTGCAAAACGAATATAGAAAATGATTTCGGGCATAAGCGAAACGAACGAGTAGCCGTTGACATTGACATATCTGTTGAGCATTGATTTTATGTCATTTACGGTTCTGCGGAGGATATCGGTCACAACATTTTTGAGTGCGTCAGACATAGGATCTGCGCCGGTCAGCGAGCTGTTCATAGTGTGGTTTACATCCTGCTGAGCACCCACAACAAACTGTCCCAGCCCGAACTGCGAGGTTGACGGATTGGACGGATGAAAGCTTAAAAATCCCGAAACATCGTTGCCGTGGTGCAGTTCGCTGTCACGGTTTGTAAACTTCATAAATCTTTTAAGAATACCGCTGTCGGTAAATTCTTTGTCATTGAGTGAGATTACACCCACACTCTTTGGGCGGAGCAAATCGTCAAGATTCACACCGAGTGTAATGCTTTTGAGCTTTTGAGCCTTTGCAAGCGTATCTATTATATCCTTTTTTAGTTCGGGAAAACCGCTGTCATTGTAAATTGACTGAACATTTTTCTTGAGCTCAAGCAGTCCCTGCGACTTTACTTCAATTGTTTCAAGCGTGTTTTTTATTCTTGTAATGCAATCGACATAGCCGTCCATTTCACGAAGTCGGTTTACAAGCTGCCACAAGGAAGATGCCTCGGTATCCTTTTGAAAGCGCTCAATTTCACGCAAATCGTTCAGCTTTACAAGGAGTGCGGATAGATCATCACGAAGTTTCGGAAAACGGAGAAAATCCTCAAAAACATCGCAACGATATTTTATAACTTCCTCGTCATCCGTAATATTTATCAGCAGCTGCTTTATGCTGTTGCGTTCATACTGCTCTTTTGTGAGAGCGTCACATATATAATCAACCGACAAATCATTCAGCGCCTCTTTGTTGAGCGTTCTGTAGGAGGCATTTGAATTTGTCGGGTGTAATAAGCTGAAATTTTCCATAATTCACCGCCGAAAAAATTTGCCGTATAACGGCTTTAATTGAATGATAGCACAAAAGATTTTTGTTTTCAACCGACAAATCGAAAATTTGCACTTTGGCTGATTGTGTGATATCATAGCTTTGGAGCAGATTGCTCTCAAAACCAAAATAACGGTCGGGAGGATTGACTTATGGATAAAAAGATGCTTGACAGAATTAACGAGCTTGCAAAAAAGAAAAAGGAACAGGGACTTACCGAGGCTGAGCAAAAAGAACAGAAAGAGCTGTACAAAATTTATCTCGGTGAAATCCGCACACAGTTCAACGCAACACTTGACAATGTAAGCGTTGAAGAAAAGGACGGCACTGTAAAACCGTTCAAAGAGGCATACAAAAAGCCGTATGACAAAAACTGATTTTGATATTCAGACAGAAGTCATACGAAAATTTAATTACACAGTCAAACAAAAAAGCAGTTCCGATTTTGGAACTGCTTTTGTTTTATAAAGTTATCTAATTACTTGTATCTTCTTCCGCCCTTTTGGTTGTTCTTTGGAAGCTGAATTTCGGCAGTATCGTACTTACTGCGTCTTTCGGACTTTCTGCCTGAAGATGAGTAATCATCGGCATAATCATCGTTACTGCTGTAACGCTGTGGCTGTGCAGATTTGCTCTTTGGAGCGTTGCTTCTGCCGCCGACTGTGACTCTCTTCTTTCTGTTGAGAACAGTTGAAATTACAAAGTACGCAATGCCTGCAACACCGAGTGAGAGTAAAACGAGTGAAACATAGAACATCCAATGACCGTTGTCACCCTTGCTGTTATTGTTCTTGATGAAGTTAAAGTCATCACCGTCAGAACCCGATGTGTCGGTATTTTTAAGATTTTTTGCGATATCCGACCAGTCGTTGCTTGAAAGAGTTTTTTCGTCAATGTTATCGTCAGACTTGATGAGCGACGCTGACGGAGCAGTATTTGACGGAGCAACATAGGACTGACCGCCGCCTACATATGACGGCTCAGAGTAGTAGTAAGTCTGACTGCTGCTATAATTATTGTCATAACTGTTATTGTTGTAGTCATAGCTACTGTCATAGTTATAGTTGTTGTCATATGATGAATCACTTGACGAATAGCCGGGATCTACATATGATGAACTGTCCGACGAGTCCGGATACACAGGATCGGGCTGTGGCTGCGGCTCAGGCTCCGGTGATGGTTCCGGTTCCGGTTCGGGCTCGGGTTCCGGCTCTACGGGATCAACAATAACGCTTGAATCTCCGCCGGGATCAACCTCCTCACCGACTGCCGATACGGAAAAGCTCACAGCAGAAATGCTCAAAAGTGCCGTCAGAAAAATTGCGCAAAGCTTTGAATGTTTTTTCATAAAAGCCCCTTTCTTCAGAATAATCTGAAAATGCGTCTGTTGTATGTCCGATATCAATTATTTTGAGCTTTTATCGGATGCCGATGTTGTTGACGCCGATGTTGTTGGCTCAACCGCAACGAAGAAGAGTTCGGGCTTATACTTGTCAATAACCGAAGTGTTTTCTTCATACTTGAGTTTCTCTGCAAGACTGTCAATGTACTTTGAAAATTCGTCTGACTTCATTGACGCAAGTACACCGGCTCTGTTTGATTCGTTGCCGATATAGCTGTCAACATCCTTGTTGACGTCTTTCTTATAAACGAGATAGTAGATTGCGCTGTCGCCGCTGCCGACCTTGAGAGTTTCAGCCTTGCCTGTTTTAAGCTTGCCGATAGCCTTTTTAAGCTCGTCACCGATTGAGCTCTTGTCGAGAACTTCTACATTTGAAACAGAAGAATCTGTTCCCGAACCGCTTGACTTCTTGTATGATGCAATAACATCATCAAAAGAACCGCCCTTGTTAAGGTCATTCTTGTAGCCGTTAAGCTGATCCTCAACCTTCTTGATTTCCTTGTCGCTCATTGCAACATTCTTTGATGAACCTGCCTCATCTTTTGTTGATGTATAAAGGTTCACGGGAAGATATGAGTAGTCAGTATAGTTTTCCTTGAAATACTTTGTAAGGTCGGCGTCGGAAACTTCCTTTGAGCCGCCCTTGCCGTAAACTGCTTTGAAGAGAGCCTCATACTTTGTGTTGTAGAGAGTTGTGCAGTATGCAAAGCTGTCGAGTGAAACGCCGTACTTTTCATACTGCTTCTTCATCGGCATTACATAACCCTGTGACGCATACGGGCCGACATTCCAGTATGTTTCAGCCTGACTTGTTGCGGAGTCAAGAGTTGCCTGACCGATGTTTACATTTTCCTTTTTAAGCTGTTCGTCAACTACGAGGTAGCTGAGGCACATCTTCTTAGCCTGATCTTTAATCCACTCTCTTGCAACCTGCTCGTTGCCGTCATCGTCCTTGATTTTTTCATCAAGCCACTTGTCAGATGTCGAATCATAATCGTCAAGCTTTTTAGCAAATGACTCAGCCTGACTGTAAGCTGCATTGAGTGAGTAGATATAAACGCCGATGGCAAGCTCGTTATCGCTTGTCTTATACGACCATTCTTTGTTAAGAGTTGTGGGTGTACAACCTGCAATTGCAAAAACTGAGAACATCATAACAATTGCAAGTAAAAATGAACCAACCTTGATATTAGGCTTCATAGTTTTTTACCGTCCTTCTGAAAAATTAAATGCAAAGTGTCCTGCAAACACACTTTCACAGGATAATGTACCTTACGATTATACACAAAAAAATCGTCATTGTCTACATTTTTATAAAATTTTGTTGAGAATTTCCACCGAAAAACAGCTTTTTTGTACTTTCGGGAGGTTTTTTCTTAACAAATTACGGTTTCATGCCGTAAAATTACTACACACCGAAAATTTTGGTGAGGATTTCAAGCGGAGCGGAGCTGTTTTTGCACTCAACCGCAACGCACGGTTTTGCTCCGGCAACAAGCTTTGCCTTTCCGCCCAAAGCAATGAGCAAGTCGGCAACCTGAGGGGATTTGAGTTCGTTTACAAAGAGCATGAGCGTTGTGCCGTTCTGTCTGATTTCGTAAATACCCATTGAGTAAGCCTTGTTACGCACAAGGGCAATGTCGATAAGTCCGAGAACCGAGTTCGGAATCTTGCCGAATCTGTCCTGCAACTCGTCAATAACATCGTCTGCGTCCTCGTTACTGCGGATATCGGCAATTCTGCGGTAAACATCAAGACGAAGTGTAAGACTTTCAACATAGCTTTCGGGAATATGAGCGTCAACCGAAATATCAATAAGACAGTCGAGGTCTTTTGTGACATTCTGCTCGCCCTTTTCCTCGCTTACTGCCTCATCAAGAAGCTTGAGGTACATATCGTAACCGACCGATTCCATATGCCCGTGCTGCTGTGCGCCCATAATATTGCCCGCACCTCGCAGTTCAAGGTCACGCATTGCAATGCGGAAGCCGCTGCCGAATTCTGTAAATTCCCTGATTGCGGCAAGCCTTTTCTGCTGAATCTCCGTGAGAACCTTGTTCCGTCTGAAGGTAAAGTAGGCATATGCCCTTCGTGAACTTCTGCCCACACGGCCTCTGAGCTGATGCAACTGTGAAAGTCCCATACAGTCGGCATTTTCTATAATAAGGGTGTTGGCATTCGGCAAATCGACACCCGTTTCGATAATTGTCGTGCAGACAAGCACATCAATCTCCTGTTCAAGCATCTGTCGCCAAACTTCGCTGAGTTCGCCCTCTTTCATTTTGCCGTGACCGATTGCGATTTTTGCCTCGGGAACAGCCTCCTGAATTTTTGCGGCACATGAAGAAATTGTTTCAACATTGTTGTGAAGATAGAACACCTGACCGCCACGGCGGAGCTCACGGCGGATTGCCTCGTTGATAACCGCATCATCGTGTTCAAGCACATAGGTCTGAACAGGCTGACGGTTTGTCGGAGCTTCTTCGATAACGCTCATATCACGGCCGTTGACCAGCGCCATATGCAGAGTACGCGGAATAGGTGTTGCCGAAAGCGACAAGACATCTATACCGAGATGCCATTTCTTAATTTTTTCCTTTTGGGCAACACCGAAGCGCTGCTCCTCATCGATAATCAGCAGGCCAAGGCTGGTAAAATTCACATCCGGCTGCAGCAGACGGTGCGTACCGATAAGAATATCAACCTTACCGTCGGCAACCTCCTGCAGAACAGTGCGCTGCTCCTTCGGCGTACAAAAGCGGTTCAGCAGACGAACCTCTACACCGAAATTGCGCACGCGCTCCTTGAAGGTAATATAATGTTGCTGTGCCAGCACTGTTGTAGGTGCCAATACAGCCACCTGCTTACCGTCAAGCACAGCCTTAAAGGCAGCACGCAAGGCCACCTCGGTTTTTCCGTAACCGACATCACCGCAGAGCAGACGCTCCATAGGCTGCGGCTTTTCCATATCAGCTTTGATTTCGGCAATCGCCTTCAGCTGGTCCGGTGTTTCCTCATAGGGAAAGGCTGCTTCAAAGTCCTTTTGCAGCTGACAGTCCGGTGAAAAGGCATGCCCCGGCATAATCTGCCGCTGTGCATATAAACGCAGCAGCTCCTCCGCCAGCTCCGTAATCGCCTTAGCAGCCTTGGCCGTAGTGCGTTTCCAGTCATTGCCGCCCATTTTCGACAGACGCGGCACACTTCCCTCGCTGCCGACATATTTATGCAGCATGCCGACCTGCTCTACCGGAACATACAGCTTATCATCTCCGGCATAGGCCAAAAGCAGATAATCACGGTGGATGCCGTCAACCTCGACGTTTTCTACGCCTATATAACGGCCGATACCATGAACCTTATGAACAACGTAATCTCCGGCCTTGATATCCGAAAAATACTGCAGCTGTTGGCCCTGGTTTTTGGTATGCAAGCGTTTGCGCTTCTGCATGCCGAAAATATCATTTTCTGTCAGCAGCAGCCATTCTTCATCCCAAAAGCGAAAGCCGTGATCCAAATCGCCGTAGGTTACATTGACGACTCCCGGCTCAAAGCTCTTTTGGGAAAAATGTCCCTTTAATCCGTAGTTGCGCAGATTATCCGCAAAACCACGGGCCTTAATGCTGCCGGAAAGCATAATCAGCGGCGTAATCCCCTCCGCCAGCCAGTTCTGCAAATCCTCCACCAGCAAATTGGTATTCTTATTATACGGCGCAACCGCGCGCACCGGTATATTCAACGAAGGCAGCTGCTGCAGATAGCTGTGTCCCAACGCCGATACCAGCACAGCACCGTTGGCTGCAAGCTGCTCTATAAGCTCCTGTTTCCCGAAAAGCTCGGAGGCATGCTCCTTGTTTTCCTTGTCCAGCTTTTCCAGCATACTGAAAACATGCACCGGCTCATCAACAACTACCATAGTATCCGCAGCGCAATATTCAAAGATATCGGCATCATAGCTGAAGCTTTCATCTACCTTCAGCGGAGCAATTTTGATACTGGTGAGAGTCTGCAGACTGCGCTGAGTGTCAACATCAAAGCTGCGCATAGCATCAAGCTCATTGTCGAACCATTCGATACGCACCGCAGTACTGCTGTTGATTGGGTACACGTCCAGAATATCACCGCGCAGGCAGAACTGTCCCAAAGCATCAACCTGCTCCGTACGCTCATAGCCCAAATCAAGCAACGCGGCAGCTATATTACGCTGTTCGTGCTCTTCGCCGACAGCGAGCTGCAGCGCCTTGCCGGACATACCGCTCGGACGCAGTTGCTTTTGCTGCAGCGCCTCTGCCGTAATGAAAACAATGCCCCGCTCCTCACCGCTCAAAAAGCGTAGTGCGGCCGCACGTCCTGCCTGCAGCTCCAGGCTCTGCGTATCTGCCTGCACACGCGGCAGGCTTACAGGATAAAGCTCCTGCATCGGCAAATCCGGGTACAGATAATTAAGCTCGCGGCGATAAGTACGGATTTCCTCACGCGAAGCAGTAATAAAGGCCATGCTGCCCTTGCCGCCAAGCAGCTTATCTGCGGCAGCAAAAAAGACCGGCTTGCTGCTTCCAGCCAACCCGGTTAAAATACAGGCCTGTTTTTTCTTTTGATATTCGGCCGCCTGCCGTACTTCCTTGACAGCGGCAACCTTATTGACTAATAAATTTTCCATAGGCAATACAAATTGATAAATAGGGCTGTTACAGACGTAACAGCCCTATAATCTGTTTTAAAATCAGAGCTTAACAGCAAGTACTTTGCGGTCCAGGCTGTGAATAGCATCAACAAAACGTACGGTGCCGGTTTTGTAACGGGCAGAAATAGTATGGGTACGTACGCCGTCGCCGAAGTAACGCAGGCCGTTCAGCATGTTGCAGTTGGTAATAGCGGTAGCAGTAAACATGCAGTCATCGCCTTTTACCAGGTCATCCAGAGTCAGCACCTTGTTAACATCGGCAATACCCATCTTCAGGCAGCGTTGAACCTGAGCTTCGTCTTCGGGAACCAGACGAGCTTGCATATCGCCGCCCAGGCATTTAACAGCAGCAGCACCCAGAACGCCTTCCGGAGCGCCACCCTTACCAACGTACATATGCACGCCGCTGCCTTCGATGCAGCATTCAACAATCGGGTTAACGTCGCCGTCGGTAATCAGGGAGATACGAGCGCCGGCTTTACGGATTTCGTCCATCAGGCCGTAATGACGTTCGCGGTCCAGCAGAACTACGTTCAGGTCGCTTACTTTACGGTCCATTGCTTTAGCAACGCGTGCCAGGTTTTCGCTCATCGGAGCATTGATATCGATGCAGCCTTTAGCACGGGGGCCGACAGCGATTTTATCCATATACATATCAGGAGCATGCAGCAGGCAGCCACGTGGAGCGATAGCAATAACTGCGATAGCACCGTTTTGTCCTTTAGCAACCAGGTTGGTACCCTCGATCGGGTCAACAGCGATATCAACCTCAGGGCCGCCGGCACCTACTTCTTCGCCGATATACAGCATCGGTGCTTCATCCATTTCGCCTTCGCCGATAACAACGGTACCTTTAATATTTACGGTATCAAAAGCTGCGCGCATAGCATCAACAGCCAGACCGTCAGCACCGTTCTTGTCGCCTCTGCCTACAAGATGACCGCAGGCAATAGCTGCCGCCTCGGTTACACGTACAAATTCCAAAGAAAGCTCTCTGTTCATTCTTCACAACACTCCTTAATATAATTTCATATGGTAATAGCACTGCTTGCGCAGCGCAAGAGAATTAACTCTATGTCCAACCTTTATTATGACACGTTTATTCTGATTAATCAATCTAAATTTTATTTACAGCAAAAGCATCAGGCAAACCTGCCACGGCAAAACAAAGACAATATACAGCAAAAACAGGCTGAATACTACGGTTACACCTGCACGGAAGGCATCTACAAGATACACCGCCTCCAGCGACCGTACCAGAAGATACAGCATCCACAAGCAGCCGATGAGAAACAGCACACCTAAGAGCGGCAAGCCGTTAAAACCCATCCTGCCCGCCAGCAAAGCTCCCGGCGTGAGCAGCAGAAAAGGCAACGTCGTATAGCCCAAAAGGCAGATAAGCCCGACCGGGTCGCCCGCCAGCGCACCGAAGGTTTCCATAATGCCGTGCAGCAAAAAACCGTAAAGCGTTAAAGCTGTTCCCGCAATCAGCACCGTAGCAATAATAATGCCGAAGCGCACCTCCAACGGCGAATCCAACAGCCAGCAGTTTGTTGCTACGCCAAAAAAGCTGAAGCTGAGAGTGAAATAAAAAGCACTGCGCCAAAGAGAAGGCTGCTTGGCAATCGCAGCCATGCCTGCACCGGGCTCAAAAAGTACCTCAAAGGTTTTGCGCCTCATAGCTCATCACCTCGTCATACCGCCTGCCGGCGCACCGCTCTGCTGCAGGCTGCCTGTCAGCTGATTTACAAGCTCAGTTTTAATCAGCTCCGCAATATGAGCGCTGAGCAAAAACTCCCACGGCTGCTGTTTTTCCTTAGCCTTCACCGGCGGCAGTCCGTCGGCACCCGGCTTAATCTTGCCTAATTCACCCGCTGCGGCAAGCGCATCGTAATAATCGCCGATTTCATCTACCAGGCCCAGATTCTTAGCCTGCAGACCGGTATAAACACGACCGTCAGCCAAGGATTTTACCTTGCTTTCTTCCATCTTGCGTCCTACGGCAACAGTTGTCACGAACTGCTCGTAGATTTCGTTGACGATGTTCTGCAAAATAGCCTGTTCTTCAGGTGTCATCGGTCTGTCGCTGCTCATAATATCCTTATAGGGACCGCTTTTAATCTTATTGCTGGTGATGCCTATTTTCTTGAACAGCTCCTCCGTATTCATGTACGGCATATACACACCGATACTGCCGGTAAGCGTTGTGGCATTGGCATAAACCTTGTCACTGGCGCAGACTGCAATCCAATAGGCAGCGCTGGCACCGGTATTGCCGATAGTTGCAACTATCGGCTTTTTGGTTTTCTCCTTAAAGCGCTTCAGTTCACGTCCGACCTCTTCCGCAGCCGTAGCACTGCCGCCGCCGCTGTCCATACGCAGGACTAATGCTTTGACGCTGTCATCAGCCGCAGCCTCACGAATCTGCTTCATAATGCTGCCGCTTGTTACACCATTGGTCTGGCTGAAAATATTGTCCTTGCTGTCCGCACCGCTGATAATCGTACCGGAAATATTGATTACGGCCACACGGTCAGGTACAGTAACAGTTTTCTCGGCATTGTTATTCCCCTTGAGCAATGAAACAACAAAGCTCAACACAGCCAGAATCAATACCGCACTGATAAAAATTTTCTTAAGCATTCAATCACTCTCCTCCCTAATCATAGTATAACACAAGCAAAAACTCCCCTCAGGCGTATGCCTTACGGCAATTGCGCCTAAGGTGCCTAAGAGGAGTATTCTTATTTTCCGAAAGCAACGTCGGCTTAAGCTCAGCGCTTTCAGGATAACCTTATTGGTGATGTTTTACCGCCGCACCCACAAACTCTCTGAATAACGGATGCGGATTTGTCGGACGGGATTTAAATTCAGGATGGAATTGCGCACCGAGGAACCACGGATGCTCACTCTCAGGCAATTCAACAATCTCTACCAGACGGCCATTAGGCAGTGTGCCGCCAAGAACTAATCCCTTGCCCACAATTTTCTCACGGAAAGCATTGTTGAACTCATAACGATGACGATGACGTTCGTAAATCAGCTCTGCATTGTAAGCCTTGCTTGTCAGCGTATCGGGATAAACCTTACACGGATACAGTCCCAGACGCATCGTACCGCCCAAATCCTCAACATCAATCTGTTCCGGCATCAGGTCGATAACAGGATGTGTGCTGTTCGGATTGAACTCCGAGCTGTTGGCATCAGCCATACCGCAGACGTGACGGGCAAATTCAATTACTGCGCACTGCATGCCCAGGCAGATACCGAAGAACGGAATCTTGTGCTCACGTGCATATTGAATAGCCTTAATCTTGCCTTCAATACCGCGGTTACCGAAGCCTCCCGGCACCAGAATGCCGTCAACACCGGCCATAACCTTAGCCATATCAGTATCATCTGCTTCGATTTCTTCGGCATTTACCCAATGGATATCCAGCTCTGCTTCATTGGCAACTGCCGCATGACGCAAGGATTCCGTAATAGAAATATAAGCATCCTGCAAAGCAACATATTTGCCGACTACAGCAATAGTTACCTTCTTATCATATTTTTTCAGGATGCGGGCCACCATATCATGCCAGCCCTGCATATCCTTCGGCTTATCTTCCATCTCCAGCTTGCGCAGAACAATGGTATCAAGTCCCTGCTCCTCCATGAGCATCGGTACCTCATAAATGCTTCTTGCGGTAAGGTTTTGGATAACTGCTTCCGGATCAACGTCGCAGAACATAGCCATTTTTTCGCGCATTTCCTTGGAAATAGGCTTTTCGCTGCGGCAAACGATAATATCAGGAGAAATACCGATGCTGCGCAGCTCTTTTACGCTATGCTGAGTCGGTTTGGTTTTCAGCTCACCGGCTGCGGAAATATACGGTACCAGTGTAACGTGAATATAAAGCACATCGTTTTTGCCGACATCCTTTTTTACCTGACGGATGGCTTCCAAAAACGGCAGGCTTTCAATATCACCTACAGTGCCGCCGATTTCTGTAATAACAAAATCGGCATTATCCTGTTGGCCTACGCGGAAAACGCGCTCTTTGATTTCATTTGTGATATGAGGAATAACCTGTACGGTACCGCCAAGATAATCGCCACGGCGTTCTTTATTAATTACACTCTGGTAAATCTTACCTGTGGTCGTATTGGAGTTTTTTGACAGGTTGATATCAATAAAGCGTTCGTAATGTCCCAAATCAAGGTCAGTTTCCGCACCATCGTCCGTTACAAAAACCTCGCCATGCTGATACGGGCTCATTGTGCCCGGGTCAATATTGATATACGGGTCGAACTTCTGGATAGTAACCCTGTAGCCGCGGCTTTTCAGCAAACGGCCTAAAGACGCAGCAGTGATGCCCTTGCCCAAAGAAGACACAACGCCGCCTGTCACAAAAATGTACTTGGTATTAGTAGTCATGATTTTTAACCCCCTCAGATTTCATAAAATGCTACAATACAATAAAAATATTAAATTGTATCTAAACTCACTGCAGGCGGCAAAGCCCAAGGACTCTGCCACCTGCAAAAGAATTTCTTAAATTACATTCTTTCCGGAGCAGAAACGCCCAGAATACCCAATGCATGACGAATGGTGTGACCAACTGCCTTAACCAAAGCAATGCGGGCTTGCTGTAAGTCTGTATCTACGCCCAGAATACGGCATTGGTTATAGAAGGAGTGGAACAGAGTTGCCAGCTCGTAGGTATAGGTTGCCACATGATGTACAGCGCGTTCGCGAGCTGCACGGGCAAGCAGTTCTGGATATTCGCCCAGCTTTTTTACCAGCGCCAGCTCTTCAGGAGCCTGCAGAGTATCCAGCTTCAGCTCGTCTAAAGCTACAGCCTCAATGCCTGCTTCGGCAAGCTGACGGGCAATGCTGCAGATACGCGCATGCGCATATTGGATATAATAAACCGGGTTCTCATTGGATTTTTCAGTAGCCAGAGTCATATCAAAATCCAGCTGGCTGTCTAAGGAGCGCATGCAGAAGAAGTAACGCGCCGCATCAACGCCAACCTCATCCATCAGCTCGCGCAGAGTGATGGTTTCGCCGGTACGCTTAGACAGCTTAACAATATCGCCGTTGCGATACAGACGTACCATTTGCAGCAGCAGCACCTCCAGCTTATCAGCATCAAAGCCCAAAGCATTTACAGCAGCCTTCACGCGGGCAATATAACCGTGGTGGTCAGCGCCCCACAGGTTGATGATGCGGTCGAAGCCACGCTCGAATTTGTTGCGGTGATATGCAATATCGGCAGCAAAGTAGGTGGAAACGCCGTTGTCACGGATAACAACGCGGTCCTTGTCATCGCCGTAAGCGGTGGAATTAAACCATTTTGCGCCGTCCTTTTCATAAACACAGCCTTTTTCCTCAAGGAATTTGCAAGCCTCACGGATTTTATCGGCATCATGCAGGGATTGCTCGCTGAACCATACATCGAAGGTTACGCCGAATGCTTCCAGATCCTCTTTCAGGCCTGCCAGCTTTTCTTTATAAGCAATTTCCAGGAATTTAGCCAGACGCTCTTTTTCCTCTAAAGCAACGAATTCCTTGCCGTAGATGCGGATAATACGCTGAGCGGTTTCAATGATATCATAACCGTGGTAGCCGTTTTCTGGGAAAGGAATGCCGGTCGGCATTTCATCCAGCTGCTTAACGGTCAGGTCAGCAGGAACGCCGCCCATTTCCTCCAGCTTCAGCAGCTGCAGGTAACGTGCATTGACGGAGTTTGCCAGATTGTTCATCTGGTTGCCGGCATCATTGATATAATATTCGCTTTCAACATCATAGCCTGCAGCACGCAGCAGGTTAACCATAGCACTGCCTACAGCAGCACCGCGGGCATGGCCTACATGCAGCGGGCCGGTGGGGTTAGCACTTACATATTCAACCTGCACGCGGCCTAAGCCGTTAGCAGGCAGATTGCCGTAGTTTTCACCGGCAGCCAGAATACCTGCCAGCAAATCAGCGGTCCAGCTTTGGTTCAGATAGAAATTGATGAAGCCGGGGCCGGCAATTTCCATTTTATCTACGGAAGCACAGTCCAGATTATCAACAACAGCCTGTGCAATCTGACGCGGTGCACAATGCAGGCTGCGGGCAGACTGCATAGCAAAGTTGGTTGCAAAATCGCCGAATTCCTTTTGCGGCGGAACCTCCAGCATAACCTCGGGCAAAGTACCCGGTTTCAAAGTACCGTTATCGATAGCTTTTTGCGCTGCATCTTTAATGGCAGCGGCTAATAAATCCTTTATATCCAAAGCAAAATCTCTCCTTCTCTTTATTTATTGCTTATTTTGTTTCGTAAATAGGGTCATTAGTCAGTTCAACGCCCAGCTTTTTGAATACCTTAAAATCGCCCTCTGTCAGCATAACGGTAGAGTGAGCCTGACAGCCCTTCAGCTCCGGCAGCTTTTCCAGCGCCAGCTTAGCCAGACTGTCCGTTGCGGCACACATGGAAAGCGCTATCAGCACCTCATCCATATGCAGACGCGGATTGCTGCTGCCAAGGTAGCGTGTTTTCAAATTCTGAATCGGGTTAATGTAGGTCGGCGAAATCAGGTGCATTTCATCCGCAATACCGCCCAGTTCCTTAATAGCGTTCAACAGCACGGCACTGGCAGGTCCCAGCAAATCCGTAGTTTTTCCGGTAACAATTCTGCCATCGGCAAGCTCCAGCGCAATAACAGCGCACTTGCGTTCTTCCGCAACCTGCTTGGCTACGGTAACAACGCGGCGGTCATTTACGCTGACCTTAGCCTGCTTCATCAGCAGCTCCAGCGTATAAACCTCCTGCTTGCTGGCCTCATCCAGTGCCAAACGGTTCAGGGACTGATAATAGCGGCGGATAATTTCCTGACGCGATGCCTCGCAGCAGACCTCATCATCACAGATGCAGTTGCCTGCCATATTAACGCCCATATCGGTAGGCGATTTATACGGGCAATAACCGTAAATACCTTCAAAGATTGCTGCCAGTACAGGATAAATCTCAACATCACGATTGTAATTTACCGTAGTTACGCCATAGGCCTCCAAATGGAAGGGGTCAATCATATTAACGTCCTGCAAATCAGCCGTAGCAGCCTCGTAAGCCATATTTACAGGATGCTTCAAAGGCAGATTCCAGATGGGGAAGGTTTCGAATTTAGCATAACCGGCCTTAATGCCGCGCTTATTTTCATGATACAGCTGCGACAGGCAGGTAGCCATCTTGCCGCTGCCGGGACCGGGAGCAGTAACAACTACCAGCGGACGTGTAGTTTCTACATAGTCGTTCTGGCCATAGCCCGCATCACTGACAATATGCTCCACATTATGCGGATAGCCTTCAATCGGATAATGGTAATAAACCTTGATATCCAAAGCCTCCAGCTTATTCTTGAAGCTTTCGATGGATTTCTGGCCCTTATATTGCGTAATAACAACGCTGCTGACATAAAGTCCCTTGGAACGGTAAACCTTTACCAGACGCAGTACATCCAGATCGTAGGTCAGGCCTAAATCGTGGCGCACCTTATTATTTTCAATATCATCGGCATTGATGGAAATAATCATCTCTGCCTGATCCGCCAGCTGCAGAAGCATCTGCAGCTTACTGTCCGGAGCAAAGCCCGGCAGTACGCGGGAAGCATGGTAATCATCGAACAGCTTGCCGCCGAATTCCAGATAAAGCTTATCGCCGAATTTACTGATGCGCTCTCTGATATGCTCAGATTGCATGGTCAAATATTTTTGATTATCAAAGCCTATTTTCATATTAAATTTCCTCAACCTCAATTGAAATCTTCATCTCGCCGTAAGGCTTATCATCATGATACAAGGTATATTCCATTTCCAGCTGCCACATGCCGTTACGGAAATGGGTATATACATAACTGGTTTCCGTCGTCAGAGGAATTTTCATATAAGGTGTCTGATAAAGGCTTTTATCTACATATCCACGGCGGAATTCCTGTCTGTGATCTACGCTGCCGCTACGCATGACTATAACGTGCTCATCGTCCCATTTCAGCGTTGTCTTGGTATTATCCAGACCGGACTGTTCATCCTCCTTATAGATTACGTAGTATTTGCCGCCTTTTTCCGTCATCATACCCGTATACTTTTGTTCAGAAGCCTGAGCCTCACTACCCTCATCCTTCGTTGTACTCAAAATACGAATTTTTACCGGCTGCATAGTACTTGCCTCCATAAACAAGATAGAGCCTGCACCGTTTCGCCACACCATTATGATCGAAAGGTCGCAAGCCCTACAAGATTTTTGTCAATCTAATGCCATTAAACTTTTCTGCACTAAAAGACCTCTTATATTCTTCAATATTATATAACAGCTATAAAGTACAGTCAAGAAATTGCATAAGCAAGTGCAGGATTTACCATAACAGCAAGCTAAAAAAATCAACCAAAAACGACAGAGTATACTGCCATAGTATAGCTCTGTCGTCAGCTTTTTAATATAAAATTTATTTTTTAGCTTCTTCCTTAGCTGCTTCTTTCTGCTGCGGCAGCATTACACTGAAATCATTCAGCAAAGGCTTCTCGCCGTTCAGCTTGAAAAGATATACGAAGCGGGCAGCAGGTTTTTTCTCTGCAACAACCTGATACAGCAGCACGTCTGCGCCATTATGCTTTTCAACAACAATCAGTTGATTGGTGGTCAGCTTACCGAAATCCTTAGCAAGCTGTGCGTGCATATTAGTGTATGCCTTTTCATCCCAGTTCTTTTGCATATCCTCGGTCATCATGGAGGTAACTGCCTTATAGTTGCCACCGTTGATAAATTTGTCAACAATAGCTTCCTCTGCATCCAAAACCTTGCCGTTGGATGCGCTGCAAACTGCGCTGACAGCCAGCATCATAATCATTGTAACCAGCATTAATATTTTTTTCACGGAAATTCTCCTCCCTATATGCTTAATATGTGTTTAATTATAGTCTTTCGTGCCAACAAGTGCAAGCGTTACCATAAAAACTTTACAAATCTTTTCCGCTAACGATAAAATTAAGCACAGCATTAAAGATTTTTGTTTTTCCATTCCGTCAGCTGGCTGCTGAAGGCTTCCCACTGCTGCGGCAATGCTTCCAGCGCCGCATCGGCCTTGGCCTGCTCCCAGCCGCTGAACAAGGCTGCTTCATAGCGCAGCTCTTTGATTTTGGGATGTGCCGCCACCAGTTTCTCTACCATCATGGTGTTGATATAATCATCGTGCAGCAGCCCCAGCATATCCTGCAGATACTTCAGGCTACGCAAAAGGCGTGCTTCCGGAGCCAGCTCCGGCACGCTCTGCAGTGCATAACGGAAGCGCTTGAGCTTGATGCGGATGCGGTGCAGCTGCTCCATATTATGCAAATCGGGATATTTTTCCGGCAGCTCCATCAGCTTGTCATACCAGTTACCGAAACGACGCGACAAAAACTCTGCCAATGTCAGCTCCCTTTCAGGCGCAGGCACGCTGTACAGCCACAAAAGCAAACGGGCCAGCTCCAGCGTCAAGCGGTTCAGCCTCAGTCCGCGCAGCGCCTTAGCTGTAGCCGTACCGCGCAGCTGCGTCAGCAAAGCCGTAAGCTGCGGCAGCGCAGCTTCCGCCTGCTCCCGGCTGCGCTGCAGACGCGAGCAAATTTGCAACGCCACATCGTACTCCCGCACATCACCCAAACGATTGGTGCTCGCCTTCAGCACTCCCTGCCAATGCACCGCCTCCTGCTCAGGCAGCAGCGGCTTGCATAGAGTCAGCAGCGAGCGCAGACGTCTGAGCTTTACACGCAGCTGACGCAGCAGACTGCGTTCCGGGCCACGGCTCAAAACCTCCTGCCACAGCTTGCTTACATAATAAACCTGCCAGGGAAGATGACAATACAGCAGGCTCATAGCGCTGTCGGCATCGTAGGCCGCCAGCTGCTTTTGGTCAAAACAGCCGCGCAACTGGTCCAGTCGCTGCGAAAAATCCGGCTCCTCCAGCACAAATTTTGTTTTGGAGGCCAGCAGCTTCTGCAGCTTCCGCATTGTGATATTCGAATTCGATAATGATATCCGCTATCGCCAGCAGCTTATCGCTCACAAGCAAAGTGCCCCAGGCACAATACAAGCGCACACCGTCAATATTTTCCGGCGTAAAACGTGTCAGGCGATATTTGTACATATCATTATCGTTAAAATATTTTTCTTTGATTTTTACCTTTACGGTACTGCCAGGCAACAGCCTTTTCGCAAGATTAAGCAGCTGCGCCTGGTTTTTTACTTCCAGTCCATGCAGACACAGCTTGTGTTTCATGTCATCTACCTCCCGGACTTTGACGCTTATTTGTTCTTCGGCACAATTTCCAGCCAATAATTATCGGGGTCGGTAATAAAGTAAATTCCCATAGCAGGATTTTCGTAGCAGATGCAGCCCATTTCCTTATGCTTAGCATGCGCTGCTTCGTAATCATCTACCAAAAATGCCAGATGGAATTCATTTTCGCCTAGATTATAAGCTTCCTTGCGGTCACGCAGCCAGGTAAGCTCCAACAGATGCGGAGTTTTGCCGTCCGTCAGATATACCAGAATAAAGCTGCCGTCCTCGGCCACCTTACGGTGATCATCCTTCAGGCCCAAGGCCTCCTCGTAAAACTTCAGGCTTTTTTCCAAATCCAATACGTTAAAGTTGTTATGTGCGAAAGTAAATTCCATATTGTACACCTCTCATTAAATTATATTACATATTTAAAAAAATACTACCTGCTTCAAGAGCAGAGCAGCTAAAGCAATACCTGCTGCCAGCTTGCCGAGCATTGCAAAAAAGCGCATCTTCGCTGCCGTCCACGCCAACTGCATAGCAGCCGCCGAAACACCCGTATGCGCCAGCTCATAGGCAAACGCAGCCGCAAAGGCACCGGCCATACCGCCGAGCAATGAGCCTAATATCGGAAAAATCAATGTACCGAGCAGAGTGCCGGCAAAGCTTCCCAAGGCAATGAAAATAACAGCGAACCAAGAAACTTTACTGCGTTTGATGCCGAAAAGGCCGACGCAGAACTCCCAAAATTCACCCAAAGCATAAATGAGCACCATAGCAGACAGCAATCTGCCGTTAAAATAAAGTACCTCATCAAAAAAAGCAAACATCAACGATGTCAGTAAAAGCAAAGTATTCCCCGGAAGGTCAAATATTGTCAGTATCGGTCCCGATACAGCTATGAAGATTGCAAATATACGCTCAACCAGCAGTTCCATAACATGCCTCCGTCTATTTATATTGTATTAATTATACCACATCCATAAACATACAAGTTTACTAAAGTGTCACGAGAATTAGAAATAAATGTAAAATCGTTGTGCGGTATTGCAGAAAATGCTAAAATTAGTTAAGCTAAAAATTTCTTAACCAAGGAGGTTCCCTCGTGAACGATATATTGCTTACTCTTAAACCATGGTACCCTTCCATAAGTGCCTTTCTTTTCTTTACCGTTGTCCGCTACATTTATAAAAACTTTTTCATCCGCCTTTTACGCCGTCTGAATAACAAGGTATCCTTCGGCTACGGCGAGTATTTTCTTAACGCCTTTGAGACACCTATCAACATTGCACTCTTTATTATCGCGTTCTATGCGGCAATCAACCTGTCGCCGTTGGCATCAGTACACGATTTCAGCTTTACCGACCGCATTCTGCGAACGATCATTGTCACCAACTTTTTCTGGGGCCTGTATAACCTGATTGATACAACGCACGGCGTTTTCTTCGATTTGCTGGAAAGATTCGGTATCCAGACCGATGAAGCCATCGCTAACATTCTAGCGACTGTTTTTCGTATAATTATCATCATGCTGGGCTTTGTAACCGTAGCCCGCGAATGGAATTATGACATCAGCGCCTTCATCGCCTCCCTAAGCATCGGCTCTTTGGCTGTTGCATTTGCAGCCAAGGATGCGTTAGCCAACGTTTTCGGCAGTATGATAATCCTGCTCGATAAGCCCTTTAAAATCGGCGACTGGATTAAAGCCAACGGCATCGAAGGTATCGTAGAAAGCGTTTCCTTCCGCAGCACCTGTATCCGCACCTTTCCGCAGGAGCTTGTTTATATTCCGAACTCCCTCCTCAGCAACACGCCGATTACCAACTATACGCTGCGCGAACGTCGCCGCATCGACTTTACGCTTGGCCTGACCTACGGTACAACGGCTGCCCAAATCGAGGAATTTATCTTCAAGCTGAAAAATTATCTGGAGGATCTCACGCTTATTGATGAAAATGATGTACGCGTTCATTTTGTCACCTATAACAGCAGCAGCCTTGATATACGTGTTGTCTGCTACGCCAAAACAGGCAAGCACCTCGAATACCTCAACATTATGCAGGAAATCAACCTGCATACATTGGAGCTGCTTGAAGAGGTGGGCGTAAGCTGTGCCTTCCCCAGCACCAGTCTTTATTTTGAAACTCCGCTGCAGGAAAATGTTACCGAACAGCCTGCCAAAGCACAATCCGAAGCTGATAAACCAAAAGATAACAGCACCTCTGCCAACTGCTAATTCACTATTATTTTGCAGAAAAATTTTGCAAACTGAGTTATAATAAAATAAAGAATAATTTTCCGTTTTATCTCAGTTTATATTTACAGGAGGCTGCCTATGACTAATAACATTAAGCGAGCTATTATTATCGGCGGCGGTCCCGCCGGAGTAAGTGCTGCTCTTTATCTGGCGCGCGCCGGTCAAAAGGTATGCATCATTGAAAACGGCCCCGGCGCACTGGCCAAGGCACATAAAATCGACAACTATTACGGCATTGCCGCTTCCGGCGCCAAGCTTTATGCAGCAGGACTGGAGCAGGCACGTTCTCTGGGCGTAGAAATTTTGCAGGATGAGGTTCTCGGCGTTGAATACACCGACTGCTTCACGCTCAGTTTAAAAAACACAGCCGTGCAGCTGCAGACAGAAGCTCTTATTTTAGCTACCGGCAGCAAGAATATTACGCTCAATCTTCCCGGACTTATCGAGCTGGAGGGCAAGGGCATAAGCTATTGCGCCGTCTGCGACGGCTTCTTCTTCCGCAAAAAGCGGGTGGCGGTTTTAGGCAACGGTGCCTACGCTCTGCATGAGGCAGCTTATCTTAAACAGCTGGCAGGCAGCGTCACCATCCTGACCAACGGGCAAAGCGGCGACGCAGCCAAGGCTGCAGGCTTTGAGGTAAACACCTCTGTGCTGCAGGCAGTAGAAGGCAACGGCAAGCTCAGCAGCATCCGCTTTACCGACGGCAGCACGCTTGCCGTCGACGGCTTGTTCATCGCTCTTGGCACAGCAGACAGCACCGATATGGCGCGCAAGCTCGGCGCAGAGCTGAACGGATGCTTCATCCGTATCGACGGCGACGGAGCGACTAACATCCCCGGACTTTTCGCTGCCGGCGACTGCACGGGAGGCTTGATGCAGGTGGCTAAGGCAGTACACGAGGGCGCACGCGCAGGCCTGACAGCGTTAAAGTTTTTGCGCCAACATAAGACAGAAGAAAAATAACTAAAATTTTTACCAAAACACTTAAGGAGTGATAATTATGGCATTAGAAATTACTACAGCAAACTTTGAGCAGGAGGTTACCAATTCTACCCAAACAGTTCTCGTTGATTTTTGGGCATCCTGGTGCGGCCCCTGCCGTATGCAAGCTCCGATTCTGGAAGCATTTGCTCAGGAGCACAGCGATATCAAGATTACCAAATGCAACGTTGATGATAATCCGGAGCTGGCAGAAAAATTTGCTATTATGAGCATCCCCAGCCTGCTGGTTTTCAAAAGCGGCAAGCTGGTAAAATCCGCAGTCGGCCTGCACGATAAGGAAGCGTTGGCAGCACTGGTAAAATAAGCCGCTGCTTAATTTCTTGACGAAAAAATCCCGGTTATGGTTTTTGAAGGAACCATGCCGGGATTTTCTTTGTTTTGAAGCATAAAAAGAACTCCCTACGAAGCACTGCATGAGCAGAGCACGTAGAGAGTTCTTTATTTTTTCTTTTTGCCGTGCCGCTTACGCAGCACGGCTTATTTTTTATTAAGCAAGAATTTTATTCCTTGCCTGCCAGCTTTTTGTAGCCGTCCAGACGAGTCATAGCGTCTTTCTCGGTCTTTTCGAACAATGCTTCCGCAGTATCCGGGAACATCTTCTGCAGAGAGCTGAAACGAACTTCGCCCATAAGGAAGTCACGGAAGTTTGCGGTAGGCTCTTTGCTGTCCAGAATGAACGGATTCTTGCCTTGCTCCTTCAGTTCCGGATTGAAGCGGTAGGTTGCCCAGTAACCGCAGTCAACAGCACGTTTTTCTTCGAGCTGGCTGCAGCCCATGCCAACCTTCAGGCCATGGTTGATGCAAGGTGCGTAAGCAATAATCAGGGACGGGCCGTCATAAGCCTCTGCTTCGGCAATAGCCTTCAGAGTCTGGTTCTTGTCGGCGCCCATAGCAACCTGTGCAACATATACATAGCCATAGCTCATAGCCATCATGCCAAGGTCTTTCTTCTTGGTCTTTTTGCCGCTGGCAGCAAATTTAGCGATTGCCGCAGTCGGAGTAGATTTGGAGGATTGACCGCCGG
>ERZ780141.756-NODE-756-length-22420-cov-11.438140_pt1 | contig 22420 bp, 26 predicted proteins | sample MGYA00433080_ERZ780141 | MGnify/ENA primary metagenome ERZ780141 (study PRJEB29588, sample SAMEA2154047) | human gut metagenome | biome: human gut; feature: human-associated habitat; material: faeces | place: Denmark | collected 2008/2010 ... | reverse complement strand
GCGGCCGGCCTGCACGTTGTTGATATCGACCCAGTTGGCCTCCGCGCCGACCTCCTCCGAGCGGCCGAGGATCACGCACGGCACGCTTAAGTCTTCGATCCTGCGCAGCAGCTCGCCCGTCACGAGCGAGATCGGCAGCACCACGCCGTCGACCTTTTTCCCGGCAATCAGCCGCTCGACGGAGGAAATGCCGCCGAACGCCGCCGCGCCGTTCGTGATGATGAGGTTATAGTCGTTCTGGTGCGCGGCAGTCTCGATGCCGAAGACGGTGTTGTTGAAGAAATTGTTGGCGTAGGCCGTGCCGTCCGAGATATCGATGACCAGCGAGATCGCGTGCGCCGAGCCGTTGGCAAAGCTGCGTGCAATGTCGTTGGGAACATATTTGAGCTGCTCCATCGCGGAAGCAATCTTCTGCTTCGTCTCGTCCGAAATGACGCCCTTCTGATTGAGCACGCGCGAAACCGTCGACGGCGAAACGCCCGCCAGCCGCGCCACATCCTTGATCGTTGCTGCCATCCTGCACCTCCATGCAAACGGTTTACCGATATTTCTTGAATTTTCGCGAAAAAGCAGCGATAAAAGCAATGAAATATCGAGAACATTTGCTTTCGACGATAAAATGAAACTGAATACAACAGATTTATTCGTGCAACCGTTTGCCTAATGCCAGAGTAGCACGTTTTTCATGTGAAGTCAATTTGTCAGTTTATACAAGAAAAATCTGTTTTTCTGTGCAGGTAGACAATGCAGACCATTCTGCGCTCAGAGACAATTCATCCCCGAAATATCAGACACAAAAGTCGGTCAAATGCAACAAACCCCGAACCGTTCATCATGAACAACTCGGGGGTTGCTCTTTCGTAAGAAGCTGATATGCACATTGTCTTGCCCGCGTCAGTGCCATTCGGACACTGGCGGGTTTTATGGATAGTTCCTCGGCCATGACCTCATCGCTTTTGCCGAGTATGTATTTTCCTTCTAACAGATACTTGCTTTTGGCATCAAGCTGGGGCCAGCGCCGCACCAATTCATCGATCTCCTCTTTTGAGATCAGGAGGTCTTCCATTTGACGATGCTCGACGATTGGCTCGGATTGCTGCATATATTCCTCAAAAGAGAAGAGCGCGATTTTCTTTTGTGATCGTAAGAAATTATAGGCCGTATTTCGCGCGGTCGCGCTGATATACCCGATCAGCTGCGGCTGTTCCTTGTTTCGGAGTTCCGGGATCTTATCGATCAGCTTGACCAACGTGGCCTGCAGGACATCTTCCGTATTCCATGGGTTCTTCAGAATGTCATAGATTTCTTTGTAAAGAAGCCGTTGGTATTGGATAAACAGCGCAGCCATAAATTCGCGGTCGTCATCGTCTTCGATTACAAGAATGCAAAACGGGATCAAGCTCGCTCCCTCTTTCCGGCAATGTGAATCATAGACGCTACCTCCATATCTGCAACCATCGTGCAGGCTGCACGCTTTCTGGCAGGAGACAAGCGTTGAAGGGACTGAACGACATCACCAACAGTTGTGTCATCCGAAACTGTCTGCGCAAACACATCGGGCGAGAGCTTCGAGGTAGATCGTCCCAGAAGATAATCGATAGAAACGTTAAAGTAGTCTGCCAGCCTGACCAGCTTTTCAACATCCGGATAGTGAACGCCTTTTTCATAATTCGAAATCGTTCCGCCGGAAACATAGATGATATGTCCCAGTTCGGCTTGCGAAAGATGCTTCTCTTGACGAAGCTGCATCAGTATTTCACCAAATTTCGTCAAGCTCACACCTTCTTTCGCAGTTTTTGACATTATACTTATTCTAAAATCAAAATGTGCGAGATATTAGATTTGCAATAGTATTGTATTGAAAAATTAATTTTATTATAGTAAAACTAATGTCGCAAAGATGTTAGCTTGATGTGACAATATACCCACAAAATTTTTTGTTGCAAAACGGCACGTTCCGTGTCTTAGTATATGAACGTTCAGGAGAACCAAACATGAGCAAGAAAAAAGAGAAACCATGCTTCATGGAAGACATATATCTTAAACACGAACGCCTCATGTATTATATCGCAGGAAAATACTCAGAGGTTTCGGTGCAGCGGGAGGATATCGTACAGACAGCAGTACTCTCCTTGCTGAAGAATGAAGCAACGCTTCAGCGGTTACCACCTTATGCACAAATAAACTATATTGCAGCAGCGGTTCGCAATACTGCGATCAACACAATAAAACGAGATCAAAAGGAAGCTGCTCGCTGCACTCCCTTGGATGACTTAACGGAAGATTTTCCGCAGACTCATATTCCTGGCGCTGAGGTAAGGTACTTGGAAAAAGAACGGCAGGAAGAACTGCTGACCGCCTTTCAGGAAATGCGGGAAGAAGAGAAGCAGCTGTTGTACGGAAAATATCTGATGGACCTATCGGACGCAGAACTTGCGCAAATGCTCGGTTGTAAGCCTTCCAGCGTTAGAATGAAATTGACCCGGGCCAGACGTGCATTTGTAGAAAAGCTCCGGGAAGGAGGTAAAAATCATGAATGAAGATGAACGACTGTATGAGCAATACGAAGACGCCTTTTTCGCGCTGCTTATGAACAGAGTGGCGGAGGCAAATGGCAAAGAGCTGATGCAGAAAAATGAGGAGCTTCTTGCGGATCCGAACGCAGCCATTCCCGAAAGTTTGAACAAGCGCTGCCTGCATACGATTGAAAAGAGTTATCGAAAAGCCCGAATTCAAAAAGCCGCAAAGAAAACGCTGCGAACACTGAATCGAGTTGCTTTGTGGATACTGATACCGCTTTTTATGTTTGTTGGTGTCTTTGCTGCATCGGAAACAGTTCGGGTGAAAACGCTTAATTATCTTGTTGAGACATTTGATTTTGGAACATCTTATGAATTTTTTGTAGGGCAAAACAATATGGAAGTACCGATTGAAGATAATAAAGCACGTGTATTAAATGCAGCTCCAGCGGATTTTATCCTCACTACTGGCGAAGAAAGTGAAGCATCATGTATTTATCACTTCCAGAACAGCCGCAGCGAGGAATTTGAAGTGGCGATATATTACATTAGTGAAGACGGCGTGTCCACAGTTACAATTGACACAGAAGATGCCGAGGTGCGTGAAGAAAATCTGGATGGTCAAGGAGTATCGATCGTTCATAAAGACAATTTTTATCAAATTTACTGGCTAGAGGACACGTCAAATTTGATGTTTGTTGTTTATGGCGAGAATATCTCTCTTGATGTACTGCAAAGTGTGGCAGAGCGTATTATTCACGCGTAAGCGTAAAAATCATCTCAGAAATGGAGTTTAAAATGAAAAAAAGAACGTTAAGAAGTATTGCGTTAGTGCTTGTTTTTTGCCTTGTCATTCCCAGCTTTTTTGCCATAGCTGGAGCCACTGATTATACCCCTCTGCGGTATGATACATCTTCTCTGTGTTCTGCGTCTTTGGTGGTTTCAAGCTCGAACTATGCTGAATGCAAAGGCACAATTTCCTTATATTCCAAATATCGAAGCGGTACAATAGAAGCATCTCTGGCTTTGTGCAAGAGTTCTGATCAAAAATACTGGTCTATTGAGAAGGCCTGGGATTATAACGGCCCTGGATATAACGGAGCAACCAGCGCATTTTCAATTATCAAAAATCGCTTTGTGGAATCCGGATATTATTACAAAGTCACATTCGTTGTAGACGTATATGATAGCAACGGCACTTACATTGAAACGCTTCGTGCTACGTCGGATGTGCTTTATGTATAATCGTTGACGGAATTCTACGCAGGCATTACGCATTCGATGTCGCACTTCTGTCGCGCAATCGCCTAAAATCGCGCACGCTCGGCACTTGATTTGTCGCAGGTATCTGTGTTATCCTTACAATAGAAAAATAGAAAACAGATGTTGCAGTGCTTGGTTGCAGCATCTGTTTTTTTGTATGCTGCCGCATACCCGGCGGGCAGCATTTTGGTTTAGGAGGGATAACAAATGGACAACAAATACCTGAACGAAGTGCTGGATCGGCTGGAAAACTATCAGAAAATGATGCGGCAGATAGAACTGCTTCAGTACGAAATACAGTATGCCAGCCATGTTACGCCGACGGAAATGATTGAGGTCATGACGTTTCAAAAGCGGGACGCAGACAATGCCGGTACGAATGCCTATCCCAAAAGCGTTCCTGAAATTGCAATGTCTTATCAGCGCGCTGCCGCGCAGCTCAATGGAGAAAGCGTCGAAGAACTGATCTCCAAATACGCCGATCTCTGCCATGAGCAGGATCGGCTTTCGCATTACATAGGGTTTCTGGAAGGGCGGCAGCAGGACGTGATCCGTAGGTATTATTTCGAGCAGCAATCCTGGGGCGAAATCGCGGACGGTATGGGCTCAACGCCCAGAACCGTGCAGCGGCTCAGACAACAGGCTGTAGAGGAACTTGCAAATCTGTACGCTTTCGCTGACGGTATTCTTCGGCGTTAGGAAGACGAAAAGAGAAACATCTTTCAAAATAATGCCGCCGCGATACCCGCGGCGGCATTGCATTACCCGCAGGGCTGTCGTACAATAACTATACGAGTCAGCTTCTGCACCTTGAAAAGTTCATATTTTACTTCGTATGAGGAGGATTCCACTATGGAAAAGAGAGAAAATGAAACCTTGACTGTACAGGATATCAAGCAGATCCTGAACATCAGCATCAACGCTGCGTACAATCTGATCCACAGCAAATCATTTCCGGTCATTCGTATCGGCAATTCTTTTCGCGTTCCAAAGGAACCGTTTTATGAGTGGATGAAGTCCTCGCATACGATTATGAATTAACGTCAAATCTCCAAATATTATAAAGAAATTGGAGGTTGATAGCATGGCACGTCGTTCCAACGGAGAAGGCAGCTTCTATCAGCAAAAGGATAAATCATGGGTATATCAGGTTACATACGGCCGAAAAGAGGATGGCAGTCCATACCGCAAAGCGTTCAAGGGCCGTACCAAGACGATCTGCAAAGAGCGCCGGGCACAGTGGGAGGAAGAACAGGCACGTATCAAGGCGGAGGAGGAAGCACAGGCAGCGGAATCCGCTCGTCTCGAAGAACTCCGGGCCAAGCTCGGCCACCATATCGAGTCGGAAATACTGTTCTCAGAAGCCTTCCTTAAATGGCTTGAGCTTTACAAATCGCCGCCTGCCAGAAAGCCGTCTACCTATGCAAGCTATCTGGATACCTATCGAATCCACTTCGCAGAAGCCTTTGGAAACCTGCCGCTCTACCAGATCACCCAGGACACCATACAGGACTATTATCAAAGAAAACAGAAAAACGGCGGTCGTTTGGATGGGCGGAAAGGCGGCCTGTCCGCAAAGACCATTCAGAACCAGCATATGCTGCTGAAGGACTTTTTCGCGTATGCCATGAGGAAATACCACCTGCCGTGTAATCCCACGGTTGACACGACAAGGCCGGAAGTTATTACGCCGGAGATGCGTGTCCTGAGCCCGTCGGAAATGCAGGTCTTCATCGAGGAGGTCATGCGGGAAACGCAGCGCGTCGCGATTCTGACGACCCTGTTTGTCGGATTCCGCGTCGGCGAGGTGCTGGCGCTGAAAATTTCCGATCTGGATTTGGAGAAGCAAACGCTTTCGGTCACGAAAAATCTGATCCGTGTTCCAACAGCAGCAGTTTCTCCAGAGAATCCAAACATTGAGATTCTGAATTACGATCAGAAGAAGAAAACGCACCTTATCGTTCAGAACACGCCGAAGACAAGCACGTCGAACCGCGAGATCGCGATCTCTGACGGCCTGTGTGAGCTTCTGATCCGGCATCTGTTCACGCTGGCAAATTCCACTTGGCCAAACCCGGACGGGCTGCTGTTTCCGTCCAAGGCCGGGACGCATCTCGATCCCAAGAGCTTTGAGATTCGGCTGGCCGCGGTTTCCAAACGCTGCGAGATCCGCAAGGTCAATCCCCACGCGCTGCGGCACACGCTGGCGACGCGGCTGGTGGAAGACAAGGTGCCGCTCAACATCGTGCAGGGAATTCTGGGGCATTCGTCGATTGAAACAACGCGCAAATATCTTCACAAAAACGAAGATATCGAGCGCGAGGCCATCGGCATGATGAGCGATTATCTTAACATGGGCCAGATGGATGCAGCGCCGAGATTAAATGGCGCTGCCCCTCGCGCCAAGTTTGCAGATGTTGTTTTGCCGACCTTTCCGCAGCGCCGAAACCACACGGCGTAAAACGAAAAAACGCGCTATTGCATACTTTATTGCAAATAGCGCGTAAAGCTGTCAAACGGCAGCATTCCAATCAGAACTTCTGAAGCGTTTTAATATGGAAGCTATGTCCAGCAAATCAAGGTAAAGACTCCACGGGGAGCATGAATTGCAAATGAGCAAAACGGCAAAATCCCAACAAAACGATAGAGAAATCTCCGCATTTCTCACGAAATACGGAGATTTATGGCAAGCTGCACAAATTAAGATATCGTTGATTTTCTCAGTGCTTTCGGACGGTTGCATTGTATTTGGAAAACAAACGTCTGCTCCTCAATTTAATGCTTCTCTACATATTTTATATTCGATCGGTCTTAGTGAGAAATGACCGTCCAGATATGCAGGGATCATTTTATAGCACGGAATGTTCTTTTCACAACAGACTTCATAGAGCGCCTCGGCATCTTCTTTGGATGTTCTTGCTCCTATGTAAACTGCAGTTGATCGCAAGCGATAGATCGAATGAAATGGTGCATTGTCAGAAAAAGCAGAAAACATCCTCCACTCCTTTTCATAACTCCAATCCATTGATTTTGTCAGCAGGCTCTTTACAATCGCCATAAGATCCTCATAAATTGGCTTGATCTCGATATGTGCGATATCCGCTAAGCGTGAAAGCAGCAATGGTAAAACAATATAAGTAGCATCATACCGAACATCGGCGTAGACTACGGGTGCAATCGCCGGAACCATCATCAGATTTGTGCAGGATTGAATATCAGCACAATTTTCTGAGCAGCTCGCGATACAACTCCGAAAGTCATACTCCAGGCAGAATCCTCTATGGCTGTCAGCATAGTGTCCCCACATTGCTGAGTAATCGTTTGATTCAGTAAAACAGGCAATACTTCTGCGTATTTGCTCGTCAATGATTGCCGAATAAAATATCCGCTCAAACTCATTCTGACAAGATTCAAATAAGCGCAATACGCTTTCGCAAAATAGAGAAAATGGCTTTTTTATTGTATTCGGATGAATGTTTGGTGGGAGATTTGCAAAAATTTGTTGAAGCTGTTCGCCTGAAAAAACAGCTTGCAGCGTTTGGTCATCGCCTCTTTGATAGGCACGAAATTTTTCTGCAATCTGTTCGATATTCAGTTCCATTTTCAGAATATCTTTTGCCCGATTTGGGTCACAATGCGGCATACATTCAAACGGATCATTGAATGTATAAACAGAGCTGCCCCATATTTCATCTTTTTTGAATGCATCCAGGGTGTGGGCATTCACATTTCTATAACGGTACAGTTTGGAAGGAATATTCGCTTGAATCCACATGCGGATTTTTTCGTGCTGCTTGTGTATGATTGCAGGGTCTGAAACCGACTCGTAAAATATACTGTAAAGTAAGTCTCGGAATTCTTCGCGATCGATCATTTCTATCCCCCAATGCCGCTTGATACAAAAATTATAACATATTTTCCGCCTCCGGCTGATGGATTCTGTGAAGAAAACGTTCAGAATCTGGCTTTCTCCCGCTATACTATTTTCCGAAAGGAGCTGATTGTATGAACAGAAAATACACATTACATAATTAATACAGTGTGCATATCTAGATTGGACTGTGCGGTTTAAACTGCATATGTTTCTCATTTTGCTGTCCGCTTTTAGCGTTTTTTACTTCCGTGCCCGGAAAAGCTTTCTCTTGGGCAAAACGCAAAAGCAATGAAAGTACACAGAAAATAAGAAAAACACCACTGCGTCCAACCCAACAGGGTTCGAATTACAGTGGTGTTTTCAGTTAGCAAAAGACGCCTTGAATGATCAAGACGTCTTCGAAGACTCCTTCTACACATGGCAGATGAGATATTTATATTATATCCATTTCCTTTGACTGGTCAATAGGATTTGAAAAAAATTATTGGCCAGAAGAGGATGGTTGTATGGAGCGATACTGTTTATAGTGCTTTAACTGCTTTTGAAGTGCATGATCGTAATCAAGATAGAATGCAGTAATCAGCAAAAAATATCCTTTTCTTTCTTCAAGCACAACCATATACCGTTCTTCTTCAAGAAGTAAATGTACGCGGGTTTTACTTTTGTATGGTTCATTCCAGACCTTAACGCCATCGCAGTCTTCACATTTTGATAGATCACAGTCATAATTTTCAATAAAAGCACGAACCCAGCGAATCCGCTCACATCTTCTAAAATCAGGGACACGTGCGCCATTCCCAGTATAGTCTTTACAGGTTGTATGAAAGAACGCTTCTTCTTTACCATATTCTATGGGGTAGTGCTTCACGTTGACCCTAGTATTCTTATATAGCGGATAACTGTCAATAAAATCCGATTTAAAAATGCTATACAATGCAGATTCATATATCGACCAGATATTCTCGTATTGTGCAAGGTATTCTAACTCCGGAAGCCAACAAATTTCATTCATAGTGTGTTCCTCGCGTCCCATACAAATAGATTGCACTTGCTCTCACGCAAGAGGGTTGTTCGCGTCAGCAAATAATTTGAACGCTTTTTAATCAATTCTATGATATCAATCTTTGCTTGACTCCGTGTGGTTCCATTCGGAAATACACGGTTCTGGTATCCGACAGCTCCAATCAGTAAATCTACCAACTGCATAATTTGTATCTCATAAGAACGAACCGGTTGCAGCCGTTGTATAACAGACTGAGAGAAATCGTACATTGAATTGCTACATACCTCTTTCAACTTCTGTGCTTTTCGATATGAATTTGTATCTTTAATATCGATATATATTTCATAGCGATCTTTTGGCGAAAGAATTACTTTCAGCATATCGAAATACATTTTATAATACCATTCGTCATGCGTCTGATGAAACGCTGCGTGATTTAGCTTCGATTTGTCGGGAATAATTATTGCCCGAAAATGTAGATCATCGTCATCAAAAAAGTAGTCAATAACATCTTTATAGGCTTGCACCTTTGCGGGACTGACTTTTGTCCATTTTAGTTCCGTGGACGGTGAAATGCCATTTCTGGCTTTGATCTCCTTAATACGCTGATTGATCTCTCTTAATTTGTTCTGAGGGCACCATACTGCCCCAATTACCATATCATTGATTCCGTCATGTTCCAGATGGCAGGTTTCGTCGCAGTAAACATTATACAACATAAATATAATTAACCCTCCACTGAGAAAATCTCTCAATTAAATTATAAGTACTTCTAGTCAATACGCATGCTTTTTGCGCCGGTTGAATGATACGCATCTTCCTTTTCCAGTATAACAGCTATATATGCTTTCGTCGAGATTTTTTGGCATACAATGATCATTTTCTCAGACATTAAGATATAATAGTCGCACGATGTTTAAGGAGATACGATCATGCCAAAAGAATATGAACCTTCTTTCAAAAAGGAAGTCATCCGCCGATACGAACAAGGTGTCAGCTTGAACGCACTCAGTCAGGAGTTCCACGTTGCGCTCAGTACGCTTTATCACTGGCGCAAAGAATACTGCTCCATACAGACAGTCAGCCACACCTACACACCGAAGGAATTTGACATGCTTATCCGCCGCTTACAAAAAGCCGAGCATGAGCTTGCAATCATCCGGCAGACCGGCTATCTGTCAAGGATGCCACTGCAGGAAAAGCTTGCAGCGTTGGAACGGCTCTACAATCAACCGGAAAACTCATTCAGTGTGCATGAGCTTTGTGAAGCGCTGGATGTTGCCCGCGGAACATTTTACAATCACATTTTCCGCCGCGCAGATCGAACGAAGTATGAACGTGAGCAGGAAGATCTGATGCAAAAGGTACAGCAGATCTTTGATGACAGCGGCCAGCGTTTTGGCGCGGAGAAGATTCGTGTGACTCTTGCAGCCGGCGGGATTCGCGTCAGCACAAGGCGTATTACGGCGATCATGCAGGAGCTTGATCTGCACAGCGTCCGCCCGGAGGCTAAGAAAGACTTCAAAAAGAGGCAGCAGGTTCGAAAGCAAAATCTCCTGAAGCGTGACTTCTTTGCCGCGCATCCAAATCAGGTTTGGGTCAGCGATATTACATATTTCAGAGTCAATGGTTATTGGCTCTATTTTTGTGCAATTTTAGACCTGTGCTCCCGTAGAGTGGTTAGTTTCCGCATATCCCGCAATGCCAGCACAAACCTTGTCACCAGCACGTTTCGAAAAGCCTATCAGGATCGCGGACAGCCCAAAAACCTGACCTTTCACAGCGACCGGGGTGCGCAGTACACTTCCGGTGCGTTCACAGCCCTGCTGCAAAAATGCGGTGTAAGGCAGTCCTTTTCAGCATCCGGCCGCCCACATGACAACGCGGTTGCCGAGTCTTTCTTTGCCTCCTTCAAAAAAGAAGAGGCGTACCGCAGAGAGTACACCTCAGAGCAGAGCTTTCGAAAAAGCGTCGAACGGTATGTTGCGTTTTATAATACCAGCAGGCCGCATCAAACGCTGAATTATCAGACCCCGCAGGCATTCGAAGCTGCCTGCACAGGATCTTTATAAAAAAGCAGTGTTCAAGTCACGCAGAGTCATAAAAATATTCGTTTTGCAATTTGAGACTTTTAAGGCCGATGCACAAAAGCGTCCGAGATAAAAAGCCTTGATTTCTCAAGGCTTTCAGAAACGAAGAACTCCGCTTTTCGACAAAATTGTTCGAAAAGCGGAGTCCATTCAATTTAGCCTAGTTCAGTTCCACTGTTGAGAATATCCAAATACTTTCCAAAGGCATACATTTTGTTTCGCGCTTTATCTGGTGTGCAATCTACAAGGATATTCATTTGGCAAAACACTTCTAGGATGCTGCCAGCAGTAGGATTGGAAACATCAAGGTATTGCTCGACATCACTGCGTTTTATAAATGGTTGTTCAAACAGATAATTTAGCAATCGCTGGTAGTTACTATTGGTTCCATCTTTTTTATAGAGCGCATTGGTTGCATCTTCTTTAATTTTAAGAATTGCGCGGGCGGATTCTGTAGCTTCATCAGAGACTTCGGCAATGCCTCTTAGGAAAAATTTGATCCAATTTTCCCAATCCCCATTTTTTCTAACCGCCATTAAACGATCGTAGTATTCAGCACGATTCTTTTTGAAATAAAAACTCAGGTATAACAACGGCTTTGTGAGGATGTTTTGTTGACACAACCAAAATGTAATTAACAATCGCCCCATTCTTCCATTCCCGTCCAAAAACGGATGAATAGTTTCAAATTGGGCATGAATCATAGCAATTTTAACAAGCGCCGGTATGAAATCCTCCTGATGAATAAACAATTCCAAATCTCCGAGCGCAACATTCATATCTGGAACCGTGGGCGGAACAAAAGTCGCTGTGTTAAGCGTACAACCTGCTGGCCCAATCCAGTTTTGAGATGTTCTAAATTCACCCGGATTTTTATTGGCACCGCGTGTGTTGTGAATCAACCTAGCATGAATATTCCTAATCAAGCGCAAACTAAGCGGAAAACTCGCCAGCTGTTCAAGGCCCCAATTCATAGCGTCAACATAGTTAATTACCTCTTTCACATCATCGTGACGCTGGTCATCTGCTTGGTTATACTCTGTACTCAAGACATCTACAAATGATGCTTGTGTACCTTCAATCTGCGAACTTAGGACAGCCTCCTTCTTTACATACATTGCTACAAATAGCTCCGGGTTCGGAAGAATCTGTGTTACGCCGTCCAGTCGACCAAGTTTTCTATCCGCAAGTGACAGCAAGCCCTGAAGTTCGTCATCATATTGAATTGGTGGATTCGGCGGGAGTTTTGCAGGAACAAATGACTTATAACCGACAGCAGAGTTCATAAAGAAACCAGCCCTATTAGCGTATTTCATAATCTATCTCCTATCTTATGTGAAATCGCTAGATTTAATACTCGCTTTATTTAACGTTGAGGACAAGCAAAGTAATTAAAGCGTATTTGCGTTGTGGATTCTCTCTCGGCTTCTAATTAAAATAATTTTATCATTTTTTTAATTATAGTCAAGCGTTACATCATGGACGAGGCTATAGCAATTTCCATTTCTCTATGGCCCCTTTGCCATAGCCTATTTCACCTTGTCCCGCTCCATCGTCTCCGAGATCGCGCGCTTGATAAACCCGTTCGTGCTTTCGCCCTGCGCTTCTGCGTGGGCCTGTACTTCTTCGCGCTGTTCTGCTGTCATACGAATCTCAACACGAACGAATTTGTCCATGTAGTTTTTCTGTGCGCGTTTTTGTGCCTCTGTTTTCTCTGGCATATCTAACTCCTTTCGCTTTTATAAGCATATTATACATCAAAAGAGAATCTACCGGTAGATATGATATCATAATGACAGTCGAGGGGAACAAACGAAAACAGTTCAGACACCGGCAGAAGATGGGTGAAGAACATCTACAAGAGTTGGGAAGGAACAGCAAAGTGCAGCAAGGCTCACGAGATCAGTTGAAAGCCCCCAGCCGCTGGAGTTCCCAAGAGCAAAGAAAAAGCGTCCCGCAAGCCGTAGGAAGCACAAGCAGGACGCAACCACAAAAGGGGTCGTGTTCAGTATAACACGCCCCGCCGAAAAAGGAAAGGGGTTTCACCTATGAGCAACACAGAAATTCAGAGCAAGGTCAACGATCTTCGCGAACTTCGCCGCATGGCCGACGAGCTGACAGCCGAGATCGAGAGCATTCAGGACGCGATCAAGGCGCACATGACTGCCATCGACGCCGATACGCTGACGGGTGCGGATTACAAGATCACCTGGAAGACCGTGACGAGCAGCCGGTTCGACAGCACGGCGTTCAAGAAAGCCATGCCGGAGCTTGCCGAACGCTTCACCAAGTCCAGCACCAGTCGCCGCTTCACCGTGGCGTGAGGGGGCGGCAATGACGAAAGACAAGGACAAGCACCCCAGCTGGTTCAAGATGAAGCTGGAGCGCCGGGAACTGGTCAGGCAGCTTTCCCCGGAAACAGCAGTGAACGTGCTGCTGGCCTGCTGGGACTTCTTGGAGACAGGCGAAAAGCCCGCAAACCTGTCTCCCATCGAAAGCGTTGCGTTCTCTGCGTTCATGCCGGACATGGAAGAAGCCTGGGCGCGATATGTGCAGCGAATCACGGCAAGACATGGCGCTGATCGGTCGATATCGACCGATATCGAATGACACAGAAGTAGAAGAAGAAACAGAAGTAGAAGTAAGAAGTAGACTGTATAAGGGTATAAGGGAACGGAGCCGCTTCCGCGCTCCGCCCCACCCACCCCGACAAAGGAGGCAGATACTTGCTGTTTGATTTTGACAAATTCGCGGATATCACAGCGTCGGTATTCCCCGGAGGGCCGTACACGCTGGACGAAGCGCTTGGCGTGTTCCGGTACTACTTCGAGCAATACGAGGCACACACCGGCAGACCGCACCCGCCGATCTGCGCAAGCCAGATCGTGCGCATCATCCAGGATATGCCGTGGATCGAGCAGGCCGACCGTGGCAGCGCATACGCCGACATTCCGCCGGAAAGCTACCCGCCCATGATCGACCAGCATTTCCAGACAAGATACCGCCGCTGCGATTACAACATCAACCACTTTTTCAGCGGGCGCATTCGGGAATTGCGCTTTTATGAAACGTGCTACTAAGGAGAATTTTATGACAGACATATCCACAAGCGAAGTTGAATTGCTTCGTGCCAGATTGAAGGCCATTGTCTTGGCGCTCTCTACTAAAGAGCAGAAGGAACTTTTGAGAATGATCAAGGAGGGCAGGGCAGCGAAAGCAGAGAACTGTACAGCAAAGACAGAATGTAGCAATGGGAGGGATTGAAAATGAGCGATATCAAAGACAATCTGCGCAGGCTGGTGCTTTCTCTTAGCGAGGATGAAGTGTATGCCGTGCTTGCCATCGTGCAGAGTTCAAGGGTTGAAGAAACTGGCGACGTAACATGTGGAACCGTGCCAGATGGAATGACAAAAGCCGATTGCAAACGGCTTATCAAAACAATGCGCGAAAAACAGTCCGCTGCCCCTGCATCTGTGCAGCAAACTGGACAACGCGCAATTACCCATATACGCAATGTATGGATTCCGCAGATCAAAAGCCATGACCAACAAGCAGGCTGAACGCCAGCTGCGCCCACGCAGGAAAAAGGGTCGACCGCGCAAGCGGAACGAGATATGCCCATACTGCGCAAGCTGCTTTCGCTGCCCGCTGCCGGATTGCGTGATCCCATACCGTCAGATCGTCAACCTTCTGACAGATGACTTTGTGTATCGCCCGGACGATTAAAAATCATATGCCGCTGTGAGGCCGTACAAGCCCCACAGCGGCGTTTTTTATTCTCCCGCATAAAACGGAGCGGGTATATGGCTTCTAGCGGCGTGTGCGGCGTTATAACAGACACACAGCAAACGAACGTTCGTGTTTCTTCAAGGCTTCATCAGCGAAATTTCGCTGGTGAATAACACAAGGGACGGAGGATGTCCCCGTCCCTCTATGTATTGGGCTAAGAACAGATGGTCAGCACGCCGCAGGTGCTTTAGCGGCGTACCTGCGCAGTACCTCGCGCAGGATTTTGCGAAGCTGCAAAGGGTAGGCAGCCCCGCACGCTCTGCCGACGGACACCGGGACTTTCTCTCGGCTGGTGGCCTGTTGGTTCCTTCCTTTTTTCTTAGTCTACAAACTTATCTTTGGAAGCCTTGTTCTTGGAAGCACTGGGACAACGCACTTTTGCTGTTCATTGCCGCCGGTTTTAGAAATGGCTTTGCTTTCTGCTTTGCAGTTCCGAGCTCCACATATGGTGCATACTCGACGTTTGTACCGACAAAAACGGATAATTCATCGTCGTTCGGCGCTGCGCCGCTGTATTTGCCTGTCTGGATAACACCGTTTTTCTGTTTATCCGCTCTATAGGTTTCGGCTGTTGGCTTCTTCCCAGCGAGTGCCCATGTGATGCTGTTTCGCAAAAGGCCAGTGTCTACCGTCGCAAGCCCCTTTGCCGCTCTCTCAATGACCATGCCGCACATCGTAAGTGCTTTCAATACCCGCGACTCGATTTCCTCTTTGCATTCTGCACTATAGTCTTTGAACTCAATGGTTGTCATTGCGCCTGTCTCTCCGTTCCTGCCAGATTTCCCCATAGCTCATAAAGACGATACCGAAAAACGCACCAGCGAGGAACAACCCCGCTCCGATGATCATATTTCCCATGTCTGCCCCTTAAAAGTTCTCGATAGCCTGTCCGGTCAGCTCTTCCCACCATTTTCCCATGCTGATAATATGCTCGGGAGTTGTCACGGAACGGCTGCTTCCGCCGCGTCCGGAACAATAGGACGCCACGCCTTCCAGCTCATTCCAAGCCCGCAAAACTGTCCCCATACCCGTTTTGCAGTTGTCGGAAAGAATACGCAGCGCAACCGCGTCTTTGGTATCATCCGCGTTTTCAGAAGCGTCCAGCGCGTATTTTGAAATCACGCGCAGCATGGTCGCGTTGCTCTCGTACCGCTCCACAAACGAATAGTAATCTTCCACGGTCAGCGCTCCCGATTTCAGAAGCTCCAATGCGTTCGCGTCGATCGCGTCCGGGTTCGCGAGGCTGTTTTTCTGAACGTCCTTTTCAAGCTCCTTGCGCAGTTCCTTGCACTTCGCGTCAAACTCCGGCCAGATTCTGGCCTCGGCAATCTTGAAAGCCGCGTCAGACTTGTTCAGTTCAAGTCCTGCCGTCGCAATGCGAAGCCGCTTGTCTTCCTCGTTGTCGTTAGGCCTCCACGCCTTCGCGTCGGTGTCTGCCTGCCGTGCCTGCTCAAGGCTGCTATAAGCCTCAGCGTATTCGTCTCGGGCCGTCTTGAATGCAGCGTCAAGCTGCCGTGCATAGGTGTTGAATTTGCTCATTTATCTGGTTTCCTTTCTGCTGCAAAGAGGGTGCAGCGCCCATTCTCATACATGGCGCAGGTATCGCCGCAAGTCAAATGCGCAGGCATCGGGCAACGCTTTCCGGCCTGCGCCGTTCCAAGTTTGCACATCTCACCTACAAAAAAGGTGCAATCTTCGGCGCAGCGGGGATATAGGCCGCCCTTAAAGGGGCAATCTTTTCTTTGCGCGGTTGGCTCTTCCTGCATCTTCATAACCGTTTCGGGATACGCTGTCGGTCTCATAGCTGACTTCAAAAAGCGGGGTATGATAGCCACTGCTGTCCTTTACAAGCTCGCGGTTTGCATCGTCCAGCTTTGTTTTAACTCCATTCATTTTGTTTTTTCTCCGTATTGTTCTTTTGCCGAAAAAATCCGGAAAAACATAGTCGGCGGAGTGTTCATAAATAGGAAGAAAAGGCTGGTTTTGTTAGGTTTTTTATACAACAGGCCTGAATCTGTATACAGAAAAATCTTAAGTTTTCTGAGGTTTTTCTGTGTGCCGGTTCGATGCAGAACGCATATATGCAAAAAAGTTAAGGTTTTTTAAGGTTCTGTACGGTGTCTGCCCGGAGTTTCCTCGCGCGCGCGTAGTCGTGTCCAAAAACTAAAAGCACTCAGACATACGTCCGCAGCGTTTGGCAGACCGTAGGCGTTCTGAGCGCTTTCAGGGCGGTATTGCGAAGCCTCGCGTCAACCGGCTTGTCGTACCAGAATACGTCGGTTAACGCCTCGCGCAGCTCGTTCGGAAGCTGCTGCAAGGCTGCTTGTACGGCCTCGACCAGTTCCTCCCGCTCGATTTCCAAAAGTCGGTCTTCCGCCTGCGTGTCCTGCACAAAATCTACCAGCGCGTTTGTTTCCTCGCCGTCCTCACCCACAGGCGTATCGAGGGAAACGGCGGTCTGCAATGGATCGTTCCTATTCCGCATTGTTCTCAGGCCGCACACGTCCGCAAATGCAGTCCGCAGCGTCAATTCATAGATGCCGATGAAGCCCGTGCCGCCGTCCGACCTCCACAGTCTGACAGCCCGCAGCATGGCAAGGTAGGCTTCCTGCATCAGATCGTCAAGTTCCACGCCGCAGCGGTGATGCAGCGCAGCCACCCAGCGGAGGGCCTTTTTCGCAGCGTAGTTTTGGATAGCTGCCCAAAGCGTCAGAGTATCCAGCTGCCCGCGCTGCACAGCCTCCGCGATTCTGTTCGTTTGCGCGGCGCGTGCCGTTTGTGCTTGCATTGACCTGTCCTCCTGTGCTACAATGATTTCATCAGGATCACGCCGCACAGGAGCCGCCCGGAAGGGCGGTTTTTTATGTGCGCGCAGACGGCTTCAGAAGATCGTTTGCAACCGCAAGCCGCTGCTGCGCATTCTGTGCGCGTCGGCTCCCGCCTTCGAGCTTGATCCGCACGGGGCAAAGCTCCAGCACGCGGTCGTAGATGCGTTTTAGCTGCATGGAATCCGCCTGCTGCATTTCGGCGACCGACAGATTGGTCGTCACGATGAGCGGCAAGCCGGTCTGTACCCGGGCATCAACGACGTTAAAGATCTGTTCCGCAGCGTATGCCGTATCCCGCTCTGCGCCGAGATCATCCAGCACCAGCAGGGAATATCGCTGCATCCGGTCAAGCAGTGCTTGCTTGTCCTGCGTGGATTGCAGCAGATTCAAAATCCGGGGAAAGCTCGTGATGACAGCAGAATCAAGCTGTGCCAGAACCGCATTTGCAATCGCGCACGCATAAAAGCTCTTGCCTGCACCGACAGCGCCAAACAGCAGAACGCCGATATCCTCCCGTTTCATTTTCGGCCACTGTGCCGCATACCGGCGGCAGACGTCCGAAACATTTGCCGCGTGCCGGTCGTCAACGTCGAAGGTCTTTCGCAGGCAATTCGGAATTTGCAGCTGATCCGCTGCCCACATCTGTTCCATCGACGACATAAACTGCTCGCGCCGGTCTTTCTGCCTTGCGGCCTCGTCCTTTGCTCGGACGCAGGCACAGGAGATAGGCACAAGGCGTTCAACGAACCCGCCCTTGCAGTCTGGAAGCTGCTTGCGTGCCTGCTTCGGCTCACCGCAAACGGCACAGTGCAATAAACCATTTTCCCGGTAGTCTCCAGGGCCATCTGTTTTGACCGGCTCCCTTGTCAGTCGGTTCATCATGCTTGATACGTCCATATCTTCGTCCCCCTTACACAAAGGATTCGTCCGCATCATAGCTGCGGATCCTGTTCTTGTCCTGCGCCTTCTGCTGTGAATCTGACCGCTCCCAAGACCGCACAGCGGCCCGCCAGTCCTTCATCTTTGTCTTGCCGACAAGCCAGCCCTTTGAAGCGTAGAAGTCAACGAACCGTTCCGGATCGACGCTGTTTCCATGTTCTTGGCAATAATCCCTGACTTCGTCAACGGTGGGCGGGGTGAAGCGCGCAGCGCGCGGCGGCTTGTCCGCCGTCCCTCTACCACCACCTGTGGTGGTAGATAAATTTACGGGAACGGGAACGGGAGCGGGTACGTTAACGGGAACGTTTACGGCTAAGTTTGCTACGCTTTGCTTAGCGCCGCTAGCAATGCTAGCGTTCGCTGCTTTTGCTAGCCCGCCGTTTCGCCCTGCCTCTGCACGCTTTGCCCGCTTTTCTGCCCACGCCTCCGCATCACGGTCAAGTGACGTTCGGATAAAGGCAAAGGCCATTAGCAGCGCCCCGTCGAAGTCTGGAAGCTCACCGTGCTCGGAATAGTCCAGAAGGGCGATAAACAACTTTCCACGCTGTTCGTCCGTCAGCAGTTCCAGAGGCGTTCTGATATCATGGTACAGAACAAAGGACTTTTTCTCCGCCGCCATCATGCCCATCCTTCCATGTGCTCCTGCCCGGCCATATCCGCGAGCGCCGCTTCTGCTGCGCGGCTGACAGCAGCGATTTCAGCTGCCCGCCCGCTCATGGAGCGAATAAACCGCCGCGCTTCCTGCTCGGACGCTGGCAAGAAATATCCGTGTAGGCAATCCGACAGGATCAGCTTGCCCGCCTTGCGTTCCGCTTGAATACGTCGACGAAGGCTGCGTTCGTCCTCACCAGCAAGCTGCACCAGCTCCCGAAGCGTCAGGGCATTTTCTGCGCCGACGTGAAGCAAATTGAAAATAGATGGCGCTTTCTGCGAAGGTGTTCCAGCATCGACAGGGGTGTTTCCTTTTTCTGGCATTAGCTTCGTGTCTCCTCCTTCTTCGTCTTGCGGCTTTCTGCGTCCAACATCTCCGCAAAGGCGGAGATGTTAACGAGGAAGCGATTGCCGGTTTTGATTCCAGGGCACTTCCCAGCAGCCACCATGAGACGGATTCGGTGTTCTGAAAGAATGCCTGTTGCGGCAGTTTGTCGGATTGTTCTAAACTCTGGCACATTAAACCTCCTTTCATTTTTTACGAAAGTCGTTGACTTTCTTCGATCTTGTCTGTATTATAAATGATAGAAGTTTATATTTAATCTCCAAAAACATAATTTTATCCATAAACTTTTTCAAGAAAGGCGGTGAAGACATGAATCTAATTGTTTCCGCTGCTTCCGGGAAATTAGCGGTTAGATCAGACAATGTAGAAACCGATATCTGGAAGTACAAACAGTATGTGCTTGCACTGGATACTTCAAATGGTATGGCATGGCTCACTAATAGTTCATACATAAAAGGCATTGATGCTGGTCGTGTGGAAATCGCTCCAACCGAAACAGCGGTTCTTGACAATCGTGAATTACTTGATAGTCTAATTGCCCTTTCCTCGGCTGTCGTAGATTATCGCAAGCGAGAGAAGGAAATATTAAAATGGCTGGAGAAATACGGACTTCCTTTTGTTGATGTAGAAGCAAGTCAAGCCGCACACGCCTTTGTGTGTCCACTTGGCACATTTATGGAATTTCTGTTTGAACTACGCGATGTCATCTTAAAGATTGAGGCTATTAACAGCGCCGGAATCACTATATCCGGCAAGCCGAATGCGAATCACAATCCATATACCCCATATGTCAATGGCGGTGGAATATGGCAAGAAAGCCGCATTGAGCAGCTTATCAGCGAATGGTTAAATGATGCTTCTATCTCAATTAAAACAAAATTCGAGAATCACGAACCAAAGATTTTCCTTGCCTCCGGTTCTGTTCTTGATACTGCCAAGTACCAACTAGCGCTTCTGCTTTTGTGCAATGAAGGAATTTCACCCCGGAGGTGCGCATGCTGCAATTCGTACTTTATCCCAAGCCGTGAAAACCAGAAATATTGTTCTTTTTGCTCACCACAAAAGCGCTATGCACAACGGAAACGCGCATTAGCGAAGAAAGACAGGAGGTAAAGACAATGGCTAACATCCAAGAACGCCGCGACAAAGCCGGACGGTTGATCTCCTACTCCATCCGTGTCCATCGCGGGCGGGGGTCGGATGGGAAGCAGTTGAAGCCGTGGACAGCTACGTTCGAGGTTTCACCGACTTGGACGGAAAAGAGCGCACGAAAAAAGGCCGAGGCTTTCGCCGCGACCTTTGAGAAGGAATGCAGAGCGGGCGTCACCACTGATAGCCGCCAGAAGTTTGAGCCGTACTGCGAATATGTAATTGCCATGAAGGAGCAGCGCGGAGCAAAGCACTCCACGATCGTCCGCTACAAGGAGCTGACCGAGTGCATCTATCCGGCTATCGGTCATATCAAGCTGAAAGATCTGCGTGCAGACCATCTGAACAGCTTCTATACGGCGCTCGGAAAGCCGGGGCAAAACAAGCGCACCGGTTCCGGCCTGTCTGCGAAAACCATTCTGGAGCATCACCGGCTGATTTCTACGGTGCTTGACCAAGCAGAGAAGGAAGGCCAGGTTCCCTTCAACGTTGCAGCAAAGGCCACGCTTCCGAAGGTTGCCAAGAGGGAAGTGAACTACTTCCAGCCGGAGCAGATCGCAGCCATCCGCGACGCACTCAAGCAGGAGCCGTTAAAATGGGAAACGCTGACGCACCTGTTTCTGCTGACCGGCGCACGGCGCGGGGAATTGCTTGGCCTGAAATGGAGCGCCGTTGACTTTGAGAAGAACCGCGTCCATATCTGCAACAACGTTCTGTATGCCCCGGATCGCGGAATTTACGAGGACACCCCGAAGACAGCCACGTCTGACCGCTATATTACGCTCCCAGCAGAGACGATGCAGCTTCTCTGCACCTATCGCGCGTGGCAGAACACCGAGCGGCTGCGGCTGGGCGAATTCTACGAGAATCAGGGCTTTGTCTTCTCGCAGGAGAACGGCAGCCCCATGCACCCGGACAGCGTGACAGACTGGATGAGCAAATTCAGCAAGCGCCACGGCCTACCGCATATCAATCCCCATGCGTTCCGGCACACAATGGCGTCCATGCTCTACTTTAACGGCGTGGATTCCGTTTCGATTTCCAAGCGGCTGGGCCACGCACAGGTGAGCACAACGGCAAAGTATTTACGCGCACGTCGTCGAGGAAGCGGACAGGAAGAACGCAGAAATCCTCTCAGATATTTTCCTGAAAAAAGCGTGATTTTGAAAGCAAGTTGAATTAAAGTTGAATTCTTCGTTTGCCCGCTCTGCTCATTTTTCTGAAAAAGTATAGAAAAACAGCCGGTTTCAATGTGAAATCGGCTGTTTTTATGGTTGCGGGAGAGGGATTTGAACCCCCGACCTCCGGGTTATGAGCCCGACGAGCTACCGAACTGCTCTATCCCGCGATATAAGGCTCTCACAGAGCCTTATTATAATAGCAGAAGGCGGAGCGGTTGTCAAGGGGGCAGCTGGATTTTTTTATCCCGGATATTCCGGCGCCGGGATATGCATCGGGAGCTGCACCATGCACAAAACAGCCAGCGTCACCGCGCCGAAGATCATCCAGGCGCGCATGGACTTTTTGCCGGTCAGGTGGGTATAGAGCGCGCAGACGCAGCCGAGGAGCAGCACGCATACGAGCCACGTGCTCTGCACGCGCAGGGGCGTGAGGCCGAAGCAGTCGATATACAGCGCCAGCTTGGAGATCGCGATGACGGCGAACAGCATGCTCTGGACCAGAAGGGCGGCGGCCATCCAGCGGATCAGCTTCTGCTCCTGCCGCGCGGTACGCGTGACGAGCCAGAAAAGGGTGAAGTTGATCGCCATGACGCGGCAGAGCTCGAAGAAGCCCTGGCGGGCGTATTCGGCCACGGTAAAGCTCTCCGGCAGCGTCCGGGTAAAGGCCCCGAACAGGTACCGGCCCTGCACGAAGAAGAACACGAGATAGAGCGCACTGAACAGCCCGAGGGCCGCGGCCCAGATGCCCGCCGGGACGGTGCGCAGCTTCGGCAGGCGGTCCATGACCG
>ERZ780141.752-NODE-752-length-22483-cov-7.738586_pt1 | contig 22483 bp, 19 predicted proteins | sample MGYA00433080_ERZ780141 | MGnify/ENA primary metagenome ERZ780141 (study PRJEB29588, sample SAMEA2154047) | human gut metagenome | biome: human gut; feature: human-associated habitat; material: faeces | place: Denmark | collected 2008/2010 ... | reverse complement strand
ATATCTAAAGAGTCCGAGGGACCGGCTCCGGACACACTCGATGAAACACTACCATCACCGATAAGCGATGTGTGCTCCCAACTAATCTGCTTTTTGTTCGACAATGAATATACGGTGATTCTCACACGCTTGAACATCTCCTCAATCGGAATGTTCTCATGTGCGATATGCTTTAACAACGCTCCAGTGTAGATGCTGTTATTTCCAAACCCGACATCGCTTGCCCGCTCTCCCGGTGACGTTGAAAAAGCGATCAGAGTTCCCGTGGGTGCCTTAACGGGAGCCAGTCCTAAATCATTGAACCCTCTCGCGGCAAAAGGGTTGTTTCTACATGCGTCCAAGATAACGATTTTCACCTTGCACGAACACTTTCTTAGATAATCCAAGACCCAATCCAGTTGTATTGAAGTATACCTTGCGGATGATTCATCAACAAAAGAAGTATCAATAGCGGCCAAATAGTTCGCTCCTTCAATCTGAATCGCATGCCCAGCAAAATAAACAAGACAGTTATCGTATTTGCTCAGCTCCGTCGAAAAATCATGTAAATGCTGACGAAAACCCTGCTCATCCTCGTCCAAATACAATTTGACGAAAAAGCCCAATCTCGTCAACGCATCAGCAACCCCACGAGCATCATTGACAGGATTCTTCAACACAAATGACGGCGATTCAAACGAATAATTCGAATTACCGACAACCAAAGCTATTGCATTCATATCTTTCGCACAATAATTTCTATCTACTGATACTGATTCACAGAATTCGGAATATGACCACCCAGTCTCATGGTTGAAAATCTTAAAAAATTGCGTGCGCGAGGCAACGGCCGCCCCACTTTTCGGAGCATAGCCACCCACTTGTTCGTTAGGGATTGTCGTTTAATGTTTTAAATCTGAGCGCATTTTAGCGATAACCACCCACTTGAGTTAACGTTTCAAGCCTGGTCCGTCAAAGGTACTATTATTTTCTCATACTATCCCGGAGTTATGGAAAGCCACTCATAACTCAAGAGAGAGCACAAGACAGATTATTAACTTCGTCGTCAATAATCTGCCTTTACTCATAAAGTGAACGGGTATCGTTTGGAATAAGTACCCCGTCGGCAGTTACAATCCCCTCACTATGTCTACAAAGTTTGTCACCACGTACTCAACATCCTCCATCGACATTTTGGTGTTCAATGGAAGTGTAATCTCATTCTCAAACAAATGATATGCATTCGGGAAATCTACGATATTGAAGCCAAGAGCCTTGTAGGCGGTCATCATCGGGAGCGGCTTGTAGTGGACATTAGTCGCAATGCCACGTTCAGCCATCTGTTCTATGACTTTGTTGGTCTCCTCGCGTGTACGCCCTTGAAGACGAACGAGATATAGGTGGTGCGAAGAGCAATGGTCGGAAGCCCTGTGGTTCAGATACTTGACTTGATGGGCTTCATCAAGACCAGCGTTGAGAGAATCGATGCCGGCATTGTACAATGAAACCATCTTGTGACGCTTCTCCAACATTGACGGATAACGTTCGAACTGAACAATACCGGCCATGATGTCTGTCATATTGCATTTATACCAAGGCCCAATGATATCATACTCCCACGCGCCGAGTTTCGTCTTAGCGAGGGCATCCTTGTTTTGACCGTGAAGTGAGAAAAGTTGAGAAAGACGATAAATAAACTCATTCCAAGTTTCTCCCTCTATAAAAGGCACCGGACTTCCGCAATACACCTGCTGGTGCTCCACCTTATCATTTCCAAAGGGCAGATTCCAAGTCAAGGCTCCGCCTTCTGCTGTGGTAAAATTCTTCACCGCATGAAAAGAAAATGAAGAAAAATCGGCAATCTCGCCGGCCATCTTACCACAATGCGATGCTCCGAAAGAATGAGCACAATCATTAGAAATGGCTATGCGTCCCAAAAGTCTCTGAATGTCATTAGACGGACGGAACTTCGCCAACACCTCAGGACGATTCACAATCTCACGAACCTTATCAACATCGGCACAAATGCCGGCAATATCCACAGGGACAATAACTTTAGTGCGCTCAGTAATGGCGCCGGCAAGTTTTTCATAATCCATCTCCACATTGTCCTTTTGCGAATCGACGAGAACTATGGTTGCACCGACGTGAGCCACCACAGATGCCGAAGCCGTATAGGTGTAGGCAGGCACAATAACCTCATCGCCAGGTCCGACTCCCAGTATATGAAGAGCCATCTCCATAGCCGCAGTAGCAGAATTTAAACATACTGTTTTTTCTGTATGAATATATTCTGCAATCAATTGTTCCAATTTCTTTGTTCGCGGTCCTGTGGTAATCCAACCGGAAAGAATCGCATCACGCACTTCATTTGCCTCAGCTTCCGTCATATCTGGCGGGCTGAAAGGAACATTTCTTCTTTTCAAATCTGTACTCATTATTTTTAAATTTTATGTTTTCAGGAATTATCTCTCTGAAACTATGACCCAAAATGTTTTGAATATCAACTGAATATCATACCAAAACGATACATTCCGGACATATTCAAGATATAGTTTTATCTTCTCCTGCATTATCACATTGATGTAATAATCTTCCGGATTTTCCGCCTTTTCCATCAATTCATTCTCGTTACGAAATTTTATGGACGCCGGGTCTGTAATCCCAGGGCGAACATCAAGAACGTGCATTTGCTCAGGTGTCCAATAATTGACATAATGCCGAACCTCCGGACGTGGTCCAACAAGACTCATATCCCCAATGAAGACATTTATAAGCTGAGGCAATTCATCAATCTTGAACTTACGGATAAAGTACCCGCTGCGCGTAACCCGTGGATCGTGCCCCCCAATAGTAACAAGGCTTCCCTTGTCAGAGCCTACTCTCATTGAACGGAACTTGAAAATGCGGAAATCCTTATTATGCCGTCCCACACGCACCTGCCTATAAAAAACCGGCCCCGGCGAGTCTAATTTTATCCATATTGCAATGATTAAAAACAATGGACTCAAGACCAACAAACCAAGACCGCTTGCTACAATATCAAATATTCGTTTCATTATTGAATATTATTTTTCCCATAAACTTTTTCTACCTATCCCCCACTTCCAAATCATCCAAGACCGGGTTCTCCTGAATAAACCTAAAAAATGACTTTCTCTTCCATAGACAAGATTATATTTCCATCGATTTTCAAAATATCGTCGGATTTTTCCAGCAAAAGAGCCAGTATTATCATAGTTCGAGGTAATTATATCTTCAATCACCTTTTTTTCCAACTCAGCATCGCGAGTCCAGTTCGGAAAACAATCCTGTGGAATACCCAGATAATCAATACATATTCCATTAAGACAACTGATAAATCTGAAAAAACCGCCTTTAACAGCAAGCTCTCTGACCTTGTTCCAGTTGATACTGTCTTCGGCAGAGTTCTTTACCATTAAACCATAGTCCAAAATCTGTCTCAGATTCGCACCTCCATACACCAAATGACCGCCAAGATGTAATGGAAGAAAGACCGCATTGAACATCCCTGATGGAAGATAGCATCCGGAAACATTGTCATACTTGGAATGCTCTTTTAGTTCTTGTTCCAGAAACGTCTCTATCTCGGACAGAGAGCCGTGTTCAAGTTCGCAGATAACTGTAGCATGATTTTCAACATGAACCCCGTGATAAATGAAAGTGCTATGCTTTTCCTCGTTTTGTTTTACCTCAATGCCCAATTCTTTAATCAATTCATCACCTTGTTCACCATCAGATAGAAACAAATCTATATCTCCCGAGGGGCGATGATTTGGTTTGGGATAGTTTAGAGATAAGCCATATCCTTTCAACAATATAGTCCTAATGCCGTGTTTATGGTAGAAATCCGACAATGATTGGAGTGTCGTCAAATGTGTTTTATAGTGATATTCCAGTTGAGTCACAATGCCAATAAGATTCAGTAGGAACTCTTTAGGAGGACGGCAATATTCCGGTAGACTCTCCAAAGAATCAAGACATAATCCGGCCAGACCCTGTTTATGGGCAAACGCAATCACTCCTCGCCAATCTCTATCCGAAAGGGAAGAAAACAAATCATTGTCAATTTCTCGCCCATTGACTTGATGTGTAAACAAGTGGTAGAAAGCTTGCCTTGAAATGGCGTCAGAAACGATTTTCATAACCATTCATATTGTTCATAAATCTGGTCCAATGGAACCGACAGATATTCTATTTCTCTAATCGTGTCAACGTTCTTTATTGTCACGTGTTTCATCTTCGCGCGGTGTCAATTACACTCTCCAAATCCAATAATTGTTTTCAGCATAGGCAAACAAGATGGTTCACTGTTCTAGAAGTAAATGAATGTATGTAATACAGACAAGCAACCTTAGGCAAGTCTCTTGACATAAAACACTTTCTTGAAAGCGTTACCGAAAATATTCATAACGACCCAGAAAGTAGAGTAGACAGGATTCATTTCCTCGGCTATGTGGAATAGCGGATAATGTGCCCAAATGCGTTTGTACAATGGTTTAGGGGTAATTGAAACAGCGCGACGGCGGTAGCGGGCTAAATTCTCTTTTAGCAAATAACAAGGAGACTTCTTCACCACTTTCAGCCACATGGCCGTATCATTGTTCTTCTTTACATCTCTAATCTGTATGAGACCTATCTTCTCCGCATCATACATCACTGCCAAACACCCTGGCCAACAGCATGCATACATATCAAACTCGGATACTTTTTTCTTGCCAGAAACATACACACCTAAGTCCTTTCCATCCTCACTCATCTCGGTATATTCATGATATGTAAAGGCATAGTTGTTCTCCACCATAAACTTCAACTGATGCTCCAGTTTTTCAGGCAGCCACAAATCATCCGAATCCAGAAAAGCAATCCATTTGCCCTTGGCTCGACGGAGAGCTTTGTTGCGTGTGATAGCGGCACCGGCATTTTGGAGGTTACATTCGTATTTAATTCTGGCGTCTTTCAGATATGGTTCCACGACTTTGTACGTCCCATCTGTCGAACAGTCGTCTTGAATGAGAAGTTCCCAGTTTTGGTAGGTCTGAGATAGGACACTTTTTATTGTTTCGCATATAAAAGCTGCACACTCCCACGTGGGTGTGACGATGGATACTAATCCGTAATCTTGCATAGACTATTTATTTTTCAATGGAAAATCCTTGATGTCAAACTTAGAGCCTAGCACTCGATTAAACTCTGGTGTATAGAAATTCATAAATCCCCCTTGAGACGTGAATGTCAACTCTCCAAAGTATATTTTTCCGTCAATGTTATATAGGTCCACACGAAGTTCAGGAAAACCATTTGACAGCTTTTCTGCAATTTCCACCATTTTATCAAAGTTCTTAGGCTTAGGAATAATGTCACCTTTTAGATAGTCTGAATTGAAAACAGAGAATTCTGGATGCGCATTCCACTCCATATCGTATGTCATCACATGGGCGCTGTTGCCACCTGCACTACGGTCATTGCATATCCATGTATAGTAGCACTTACCATTAAAACACCACATTTTATAGTCAGTCAATGATGTGGCACCCTTTTCTAAAGGCAACACTTCTTCCGCAATAACACACGGTCTCATGTTTTTGTAATGAGGTTCAGCATGAAGCGCACCGATATTCTTGCGACTCAACCATGCCCCAATCATCTCGATATATTCAGTTTTTTTCTCTGGAGTAAGATCCGCCTTACGTATAATCTTGTTTGTGCCCTTACCGTCACCATTGTTAGCCTTGATAATAAAAGTCTCAGGAAGCACGTCAAAGTTCACATCCTCTTTCTTATACCAAGTAGCATAGAGTTTCACCAATATGTCGCCAAGTCCTATTTTTTCCACATAGTCTCGTACAACTCGCTTATCTGCCAACTCGGTCCATTTAGAAGTGTCGGAATACAACTTCGCCCATAGTATTTTTTCATTCAAATCTTGTGGATTCTTCAGATTCAGAGACTTTTTAAACACATAGCGATAACGAATCTTCAGCAGAGTCTCTGGAAAATGATTGCCCATAAACTCTGTTATTTTGATCAACGGCCAAAATAAGATTCTGCCAGATTTGCTTAATGTTGGATGAAATGCCATATTTTGTTTATTATTTTTTCAAAAATCTTCGTTGTATAAAGTCCTTCAACAGTTCTTTTCCCAATATTGGATGTTTTATCATATTATTAACAATATATCTGTGATTGGCTTTTCTGTAAGTCGCATAGTTTTTACTTATTTCCGCATAATATTGTTCTGAGTTATCTTCTTTTTTTAGAACTTCATTTAGGAAATCAAATCGCCATTCAATAGGTATCTTAGATTCATCTACAACAACGGGAGTAGCGTCATTCTCAATATGTATATATTCTACACTTGGTTGTTTCGTGTCAAGCTCAAACTTCACTATGGCTCCAATTTTTGTAGGTTCCCAAGCCATTTCAAAAACGAAGTTTCCAAGTGAATAGAATATATACTTACCATTATACTCCTCATAACCTTGTAGCACATGAGGATGCATACCTACAATAAGATCAAAACCTGCATCAATTAGCCAATGGGCGAACTTCTTTTGTGCAGACGAAGGACGATTAATATATTCATTACCCCAATGAATATAGAGCACCTTAAAAGCATCCACAGGTAAAGATTTTAGTTCTGTTTCTATTTCCTTATACTCTGGATTACACCAATAAGAAGGGGCATTAGTAAAGTCATCGATGCGAAGAGACACGCCTGTAAACGATACCATTTTTCCTTGATGCTTCATTATAACCGACTTCTGTCTATTTGCGCCGAAACAATTTGAACCATAGCCGCATATAGCATCAAACGTCTGTTGGTACGCCTCTTTACCATGTTGCATTGCATGGTTATTGGCAAGACCATACACATCAAAATGATTGAGGTTTTGCAAAACTTTGGGCTGTACTCTAAACACCTCTCCCGCAAAGCCTACTTTATTTGTTACATTTGATGCCACTCCCTCGAAATTGCCCACCCAAAGATCATTTGCGTTGCGGTTAAGCTTACGAAAAGGGTCAAAGCCATTGGCTATTCTTGTACCGATACCAAAGCCTACATTGAAATACCAGTCGGTTAGATTTATGTCTCCGGTGAATACTAACATATCCCTATCTTTTCTAACAGTTTATCTGATACTACATTCTTAATGTCAAAGTCCATTGCTGAATCTTGACACGTTTTGCGCATTAATTCGACGGCTTTCGGATTATTTATCATCGCGGACATCGCATCAACAAGAGATTCTACTGTATTCTCTTTCAATATAATGCCTGTTTTGCCATCTTCAATAATGTCAGTATTTAGACTCCAATCCGTTGCTATCACTGGCAGACCAGACACGAATGCATCTATGATTATTCCTGGAAAACCTTCCCCATGCCAATATGTTGGAAACAGCATTGCATCATATTCTGCCAATATATCATAATTCTTTTGATCACGTAAATCCAAGAAACCTTTATATGAAATGTTGGGTAGGTTAGATATTTTATCCTTGAATACTGCTTTATATTCTGCATCAAATGGACCATAAAAATCCACTACAAAGTCATCATAGTATTTCTTATTGAGAATTCTCACGGCTTCTATAATTGTGTTGCAGCCTTTCTCAGGGATTATACGAGAAAGAAATACAAAGCGCATTTTATTGTCCATCCTTGTTTTAATCTTTGGCAAATACTCTATGCATTTGAAGTTAGGCACATAAAGAGTATTTTTAAATCCCACTTCCGAAAAGGTCTGTCGCATTTTTTCCCCTTCTACCAAAAAAACATTTACTATCTTGAAAGGGTTTGATTTTACTTTTCCATCTTTAATCCAATCCGCAATACTGCCTCCGATTATCCAATAAATCACATAACGTTTATGTGGAAATAGCGACATAACCTGAAGCACCCTATAGCTACTCATATTATTAGTAGCTATTATATATTTTGCATTTGGATTAAGCAATATGATAAATATTAATTTTATAAGAAGTAACGGATTTCTCCTCCAATTTTCAGTATCAATAAAAAACAAATTAATGTTTTTTCTCTGAAAGTATTTCATCAAATGGTAGTTCTTTGCCGATGCTCCATTTTGTGGAACTCCGCCTCCACCAGCGGGCCCGATAAATATAACTTTATGCTTACTCATTATTCAATAATACGATTTACATATTCTACGGTTGCCCAATCCCTAGCTTAATGATACAAGGATTTCAACATATGAGGTGATACAAGAATACCCAAAAGCAGACAATCCATATCATTGATTCCAAAGAACTATACTCTCCGGCGTAATGCGGTAGAATAAGATAAAAACACACTCTTTAAGCTATTGAGATGCTTTATTATTTGCAACTATTCCAGCGATATAATTCTCCCATCGATCAATTATCATATCTGCATCAAATCTCTTGACTACGTCTCGTGCTTTTTCTCCACAAGACTTTGCCAATCCGGGATCTTCCAAAAAACGCCCCATTGCTTGAGCTATGCTATCAGGGTCCCCAATTGGTGCCAATAGCCCATTAACCCCATCTTGAATCAGCATTCGGGCGCCTCCAGGAGAACTATCTGTTGAAACGCAAGGTAAACCTACCGCCATAGCCTCTAAAAGAGAGTTAGAGATTCCTTCATAATCAGATGTGATTAAGAACATCCCATCATTACAGATATCTCGCATAGGATTCTTAGTTACTCCCAGCAATAGAACTTTATCTGAAATATTTTTTTCTTCAATCCATTCTTGAATTTTGTGTTTATCGGGGCCCTCGCCATATAGTTTCAACGACCAATCTGGGTACTTCCTAACAAACAACGAGAAAGCTTGTATCATTACATCATAACGCTTTTGCGCGTTATCCAAACGCCCCACACTCACTATTGTTTTATTCCTGTTATTATATGGTACATAGCTGATTGATTCCTTAATAAATATGGGATTGGGAATAATTGTTGCACGTTTTTGAAGATGCTTACTATAAAACGCCTTGGCTCCTTCTATTTGGAATACACCACCGACAGAATGATTAATAATAATCAGTTCAAGTAGAGAATGCAAATTTTTCTTATTTATAGTTATATATGGATTCCCTCGTTCAGACATAATAGAAGGAACTCTCTTTAAACAGCCAATAATTTTGCCTACATAATTAGGAAATGCAGTAAAGCCAATAATAACATCCGCATTTTTCTTTGAAATATGATTAAAAGCAAAGAGCAATTTTTTTAAGCGAGCTAATTGTCCGTACTTTTGCCCCTCATAAGAAACAACCTTAACTCTATTATCAAATGATTGAATGCTTGAGTTAATCTCATCGGGTACAGTATTAAAATTCAGTATGGTAATATGATGATTGCGAAGACATAGACTGTTCGCCACAAATGCCATCATTTTCTCTGCACCGCCAAACCCAATACTATTTGTAAGAAATACTATTTTCATACTAAAACACTGTTAATCCGAAATCGCGACATAGTTTTAACACAGTTGAAATTCTAATTCGTTTCCCGACATAACTATGTTGTTTTTTCATTGTTTGTACTAACTTGTCAGCACTTTCTTTGCGCTCTGGAGACAGATATTTTTTAGTTCTAACCCAATAAGCTAAAGATATGATTGGAGCAAATAAGATTGGGTATAATTGCAACTTCATTACTTTAAGAGATGCCAATTCGGTTATCAGAATATTAGCATTTCGGTCATCATCATAATTCCACTTGTTGATTGCAGGGTTATGAATTACTAAAAGGTCTTCAGCGAAGGCATTAATATAACCTGCATCAACCACTTTCAGAGAAGGTAAGAGTTCTTCATAACCATACTTATTGGGAAAATAGGGCTCTTTATTACCCCAGAATGATCTTCGAAGGAAATGGGACCCGCCACAAAACATATAATTTAGACGTAAGCCCGACCTAAATAATGGACCCGTATTTGATACTCTATTTGATTTCCAGATTAAATCATATATTTGAGATGTCAGTGTAGCAATTTGAGAATCCTCATCCAGGAAATTAATAGCTCTTACAAAGAAATCTGAATGCTTCTTGTCAATATAAGCATCATCATCTAAAAAATAGACATACTTACCATGGCTCTTCAAATATGCATAATTTCGTCCTATGCCTACACCAAGGTTTTCAGCCATCTTCTCATAATAGAATTCATAATGCTGTTTTTTAAATAAACTAGAAACTACAACTTCCGTGTCATCAGTTGACGCATTGTCAATGATTACAAATTCTGTATCCTCAGGTAAATCACATGCGAAACAACTATTGAGAGCCTCCGTAAGTTGCTTAGACCTATTCCAAGTTATTACAACTATACTTAATACATTCATTACCAAAACTTATTTTCTAAAATAGATGGGCGCATACGATATAATTGTGGCAATGCACAGCATGTTCATATTACCAGATATATAATATGCTACTCCGCCTATATCAAAGAATAATAACTCTATAATAATACCAATTCCAAGAATTGAGTATATAGAATATTCTTTAGGCATTGAAATGAGTCTTTTATATAATCTATAAATGAATGTATAATAGAACACAAAACCCACTAAGCCGAAATCGTATAGCATCTCGACGTAGTTGTTATGAGAATAAAACATACGACCTGTAACTGTTGCATTAAAGAATTTAAATGAGTCCAAACCATGACCAAATATTGGACGTTCAGTCCATCCTTGTAAGCCAATTAAGATCATCTTTTTTCTTAAGTCATCACTAGACACATTGCTTTCTCCAGTTCCACCTATGAACCCCAATATTCCGTCGAAACGATAACCTACAACATCATAAATCCACTGAACATTCATCATTAAATACAGAAGAAAGTACATAGTTAAACAAATCATTGTTAATGCAATAATCCGTTTCTTAATACTATTACCACTTTTCTTCCAAATAAAAAACAACAAACACGCAACTAATGCTATAATAGTCTTTCGTCCCCCAGAAAGTGCCATTAAATATAATATCAATAATAGTGATAATGCTGATATTACACGTATAATGATATTTCGTTTGTACAGTGCCAACCATGAGGCAAGAACTCCTGAGAACATCATCAATGCAGTAAAGATATTGGCATTTCCCGTTTCTTCTCCACCTAGACGCTCTCCATTGAGGTTATCAACATTTCCGAGAAGATAAATCGGATTATAATACATAATTAACATCCCCATAGCTACCGCCGATAGCATATACGTTACTAACGTCAATTCTAAAGTTTTTTCACTTGTTATAGTAATGCTGAAACAAAAAGTTAACACCAAGACTACAAACATTTGATATAATGTTGAAAAAACAGTGTTAGTCATTAATAACGCTGAGCATAATGCGTATAGTACGAGTATTATATACCATTTTGAGAAATGAAGATTGATTTTTTCCTTCCGGTAAAAAAAATAAATAAACGAAAGTCCCACATAAGCCATTAAAAACAAAGAGTTAATTCTTGGCGGTAACAAAGTTTCTTGACATATGTATGAAGAAATAACATATAGCAAAAAGACTACAACTAATGGCTTATCTTTAATATTTTTGAGATATTTTATCATTTTGAAGACATAACCAAATTAATCATTGTAATCCATTTTTCAGCCCAGGTGTCACGAGAAAACGTTGATGTTGCAGTTTCATAGGCTCTCTTGGCAACTTTTTTAAACTCATTTATATCCATTTCAATTACCTCCTGCATGGTTTTATATAGATATTCTTCTTGTGGGTAAAATAACCTACCATTAAAATGGTCTAAAATAATATTTGTTAATCCTCCTACATGAGATACTACTGGAACGCAACCTGATGCCATAGCCTCACAAGCAGATAAAGAAGTTCCTTCTGAAAAAATAGTAGGAACTACAGCAATATCAAATGGAGAATGAAATTGAATACTATCTTCAGCATTGAATTTCGTATACGTTACATTTTTGACATCGTTAAGAATGTGATGAACCTCATTCTCACATGCACCTTCACCCGCAATTGTAAATCTTAAAGATGGATATTCCCTAGATAGTTTTTTTATAACATTTGCCCACATAATAGGTCCCCGATACCATTGTAGACGCCTAGCAAACACAATGTTAGCACTTTTCAAATCTTTTAATGAGTTCAATTTCTCCTCAATGTCTAATAAAGAGAGTTTACCAGAGGAGAAGTTTGGTATAACACAAAGGATCCGATCTTTGGGGATATCATACAGAGTTCTTAGCCAGTTAAAATAATTATAATCCACACATACATAATTTGCGCCTCTTATGAACTTTCGGAGTTTTGAGATACAGCGTCCTAACTTGTATAATGGGAATATTATAGGCAAAGATTTCTTTCCTCCATTTCGTACAGAATCCCATCCTATACCATGCTGAATGGAAATTAAATTCTTGATTTTTTTAGGATATATATCTTGTTCATCATCACCTATGATGAACAATGTTTTATTATCGGTATGATTCTTATAGAATTTATGAAATGCGTTGTTCAAATTATATCCATAGTAGAACTCTTCTACAGTAAAGTGCTTGAACTTACCAAATTTTGGACTTTTACACTTTCCTTTCTTCTCGTCAAGAATATGCACATCATAGCCTTGACTATATAACAACTCTGAAAGTTCAGTAACATATGTTTGAGTGCCACCTATGTTAGGGCGATTTGCATCATAATTATAAAATCTAAATACAAAAATATATGCTTTCATAAACAATGCTATATAATACTTATTTTCTCAAATATATTTTTCTCATCCATGTTGGCAAAATATTGAAAATAGCTCCTTTTATCGAAGTATAAAAAGGTTTATATGGCGTAGTGTATCGTAAGACAGTCCCCTCTTGGTCTTTGCTAAAATCAACAAAGAACTTGTCCCGCTCATTCGAAAACCAAGTATGACCATCGAAGAGAGGATTGTACTTTATAATGTCTTCGATAGTGACTTCCCTCATTTCCATTTGACCCTTCAATTGCGGGATAAGAGTAGTCGCTTTTTCGCTATTACAGACTATGGTAGAGTAGTTGTGTTTGGTGCCAAGTAGATCGGGAAAGATTGAGAATAATCCCTTAAAATCTGCTATTGTAAAATCACCTGGACGTCTGCTACGTCCTCGATATTTACAGTTCTGCCCACAGGATGGACGGAGGCATATTTGCTTCAAAAAAAGCTGCATATATTGGTCCTGAGTAACGTATAGTTTTGATTTTGAAAAGCTTAAGGCAGCAAGACAGTCAGTTTCATAAATCCTTCTTTTTGCTCTAAAAGCGTAGGCTTGCAACTGCTCACCAGCTTGTTTACTAATGAGATTAGCGCAGGTTTTAAATACAGTGGGGCTACCTACTCCATGGCATATTAAGTCAATCGTGAGCAAGTTTTCGTACTCTTTACGGAGAAATGTGCGAAGTCCACTCACTTGACAAGGTGTCCCACAGAAGATAACTTTATTCTTCGTAAGTTTATCTCGAATCTCTCGAAAAGTATCCTCAATACGGCTTGCCACATATTTAGAATTGCATAAAGGTTTAATATTATCAACGCCCTTAACCATAATATGATGAACATATAAACCATTCCACGCTGCCCCGACGACAAAAGTATTCTCGTCACCCCAGGCTTTGCAAATCTCAGAAAAAGCACCGCCGGAGGCACTACGACGCCAAATGGAGTAATCCTTAGTGACAGCAGCAAAAGCGCGTTGAGTAACAGTCAAATGAAAGGATGTGTTAATCGGGCAAACCTTTTCACACAATTTGCAATTTATACAGGTATTAGGGGAGGTGAGTTCAGGATAGTCGAAACCCTCCTCGTCGCGAACCATAGAGATACATTGCTTAGGACAGATAGAATAACATGCTCCACAGCCACTACAATTACTCTTTTCAATATTGAATGATAACATATAACTATTTGAGAGCGTTTCTTAGAAAGTCAATTGAAGATGCTCGAAGCCGATTCAATTTAGATTCGAAATATTCATAATCAATTGGTAAAGACTCTTCAACTATAGATTCGCCATAGATGATGCGAGAACTTAGATTAAAATAAGTATTTAGTTGACGAATACGCGAATTCTGACAAATTGGGTTATCCTCATCAAAACGTTGGAAAATCCAAAAATTCTTATGAAAGAGTAGTGAAAAGATTGAGCCGTGATAAGAATCCGTCATTATGGTCTCGGCATGATTTATGAGCCATAGGAATTGGTCAGCACCAAGACCTGTCAAGCGAGTCATCCACTCGTTGTCCGTTGTTTTATCTGAAACTCCTATTATTTGAAGATTATGCTTATAGGCATACTTTTGAACTCTATCTTTGTAATGATGTTCAGTATTGAGAAAATAGCAGAAGAGATATGGTTGCTTTATACCATTTACTTTTCGTTGCATGTTTGAATAGATTTGCACATCTAGCATTAGAGTTGGGTCAAGCACGACAGTGGAGTCCATATCACACTTTGCTTTTATGAGGTCTTTACCCTCTTGCTCACGTATACCTATCTTGTAGAAAGAGCCTAAAAGGTATTTATACGTTGGAAGTAAATTATCTGGTATATTATTTAAACCAATACTAGCAGCATAGGAGATTTTGCGGACAGTTGAATCAACATGCTCTCCCAAATAAATAGTATTAAGAAGGTTAGGGGCCCAAATCTGATCGCTGCCATACACAATCACATCAAAATGTTTGGATATTTCACAAATCTCCTCACTGGTCCTCACTAAACGAGTCTCGTTTATGTATTTCTTGCGAAATAAAAGATTCGATAGTTTGAAGCGCTTACTGACACATTGAAGTATGGGGGCCAATATGTAACAAATATTTTCTTTGAAGATATTAACTGATCCAAACTTGGGATTTCTATAATTAATAACCTTTACATCCTCGCCCATACTCTCCAATATCGATTGTAAGGCAAAACATTGAAGTGCACTTCCAAAGTTCTGGTAATAATGCCAAGTAAATATGCCTATTTTATTATTCATGGCAAACATTGCTTACGATAAGTTCATATAAATACTTAAATTCAGGATTATTTGTCAGATAAGAAAGTATTGAATAAAATGCTACTCCAAATAGAACTTGAACAATTAAGACCCCTAAATCAGATATTGGTAGAATAAGACCTATTCCGTAAACAAAAATAGCCATTATAGTGGATAATAATAACGATGGCAACATATCGTTCATCTGTTCTTTAAAAGAATAATCGAGGTACTTTATATTTGGATAGGCATTAATAAAAGTGAAAAGCGTCGTAAGTACAGCCATATTAATAGCGATAGCCATAACACTTATCTTCATCACTAGCAACAAACTTATCAATTCTAATAGTTTTTTTATTATTTCCAACACAAGAAATGTTTCACTCTTTCCGATCGCTTTAATAGCTTGCATATTAGCTGTATGTATAGGATAAAACATATATATTATGCAAAATAACCGAAGAAAAGGAACAGACTCAATCCATTTATCAGTAAGCAATACACGAATTAATGGTTCCGCACACACGGCCATTCCCATCATAAGAGGCATCATTACAAACGAACTGAAACGAATAGAATTACGGCAAAGTTGCTTAACACGAATTTTATCATCTTGTTCTTGCGACATTTTGGGAAATAGGACAGCTCCAACAGACGAGTTAATGTTTGTTACTATTAGATTTGGAAATTGACGCCCTCTATCAAAAAATGCTAAATCTTTGGCTGAATAAAGTTTTCCAATAATCAAAGACCGTAAATCCAAGAAAAAGCTCACCAATAGAGAAGCTCCTAGAATCTTTGCTCCATAGCTGAATAATCCCTTAAGTCTTTGGAATGAGAACATTAGTCCAGGAAGCTTTCTTGTAATCAAATACAAGACAATGGTGTTAGTAATCACCATAGCCATTTGCTGTCCAACAAGAGACCAAATACCAAACCCCAAATAGGCCATAGCTAATCCAATACAAGCGGAAACAATAGTTCCAATGAGTGTTGCCCAAAAGAATTTTTTGAACATCATCTTTTTAGACACATAAGCTTGCTGAACAGAATTTGCTCCATATACAATGATCTGAAGACCGATAACTCTTAATACTGGAGTTAGAATCTCATACCCAACGCCATAGAATCTTGAAATATATGGAGCGACAAAGAAAAGTATTACATAAAGAAATATGGAAAAAACGATGCTAAAATAGAACACCGTGCTAAAATCAAGTTTATCAGCATCTTTTTTCTGAATCAAAGCACTTGAGAATCCACCCTCAACAAAAACATTAGAAAGTGTAACGAATATCATGACCATTGCAATAGAGCCATAATCAGACGGTTCAAGAATACGCGCAAGAACAATTGACACAACAAATGAAACTAGTTGCGAAGCTATTCTTTCAGCGAATTTCCAAGACAGATTTGTTAATGTAGATGGCATTAATGTTAGTCTTTATTATTTAGCACTACTGTCCGGACAAAACTTCTCCGACAATGGTTTAACTATTATACTTCAATAACTTACAAGGATAAGATAATTCTCCGATTAAAACTTCGGAGCTTTGTGGGCGGCAACAAGACGTTATCTGTAAGCTATGAACAAAGGGCGCAACTTATGTCTCTTTTTGATGAATACGAGTCTAATACGTGTGTTTCGCTACAATGGAGACCGTTACGCAATCTAATTCAATAGCCATGACCAATTCATAGAGATGAACTTCGCCCAATTCACCGACCATTCTAGCTTGAGAAACATTGATACTACATTAACCTCTGCGGTGCTCTCTTCAAATCCGGTATCAAATGATACCCAAATCCACGTTTGCAGAGGGCAACGATGCCAAAATCATAGATAAAATCCCATTCAAAAGAGATTCCTCTTACTTGATGAACAAGGTATATTCAGATAGTTAGAAACGTCACAAGTACTTCCTTCAGAAGGGAGCCTACCTTGTGGCCCACGCAAAGAACAACATGATCTACGAAGTTATTGAGTTGTTCTTAAAATGGTTCGAATAGCATCTGCATATAAAGACCTCCTACGGGACATCACAGAACACCGCTTACGCACAAATTTGGATAGCCATTTGGACTACCTGCTGCTCATAATTGCAAAGAAGCAATATTGTCTTGTTCCAAGTCTTCATTCTGTCTCAAATTCAATCGGGCAAGGGGCTGAAGAATATCAGATATCCGAAACCATCTAATCAGCCACCGCTCCCTGCTAATGTCCCAGAAGGTAGGAATGGTCGAGCAATTTACATTATGGTAAAAATGTCTCCGGACAGCATTGATTCGATATGAGATAATCATATGAAAACTATTATCAAAAAGAGTCACTAAATTGCCATATCTTTGCAATAATATCGACGATACGCATACAAGCCAGACCGTCACCATAAGGATTAACTGCTTTACTCATCTTTTCATATGCTTTAGAATCGTCAAGTAGTGTACTGACTTCGTTCACAATCTTGTCATAGTCCGTTCCGACAAGATGAACTGTTCCGCTCTCAAGAGCTTCCGGACGCTCTGTGGTGTCACGCATCACTAGAACTGGTTTTCCCAGACCTGGAGCCTCTTCCTGTATTCCACCGGAATCGGTCAAAACGATGGTTGCCTTGTTCATAAGATGCACAAACTCAAGATATTGCAAAGGTTCAATAAAGAAGAAATTGGGGAGTGTAAGGTCTTCTCCAAATACCTCATGTATTGGCTTTCGCACATTTGGATTGAGGTGCATAGGATAGACAAAATCCACATTCGGATATTTCTCACTGAGGTCTTTCATCGCCGTCACCATTCGAATGAAGCCATCACCGAAGTTTTCCCTTCTATGCCCAGTAATGAGCACAAGTTTCTTTCCATCAACAAGACGTGTGATATCATAACCGGCTTCTTTAAGTATCCTGTCCTGCTCAGCAGAAAGTGAAGGGTCATTTGAAAGTTTATCAACGACCAGATGAAGTGCATCGATTACAGTGTTGCCAGTGACATAGATATTGCCCTGCGCTTTCTCCTCGATGAGATTTTTCTCGGAAAGCGGTGTCGGTGCAAAATTGTAGGATGCGATACGGCCTGTAATCTGGCGATTCATTTCTTCCGGCCAAGGGCTGTAGATGTTGTGAGTACGAAGCCCAGCCTCCACGTGTCCTACAGGTATTTGTGCGTAGAATGCCGCAAGAGCGCCTGCCATAGAGGTCGTGGTATCCCCGTGAACAAGGACAATATCGGGACGACATTCTTTGAAAACATCCCGAAGTCCGGTAAGGACACGCGCAGTAACATCCGTCAAGTCCTGACCTTGTTTCATAATATTAAGGTCATAGTCAGGCTTAACATCAAAAATTTGCAACACTTGATCCAACATTTCACGATGCTGTCCTGTGACACATACGATGGTTTCAAATTCATCCGAACGTTTCTGGAACTCCTTGACCAAAGGACACATTTTGATTGCCTCTGGACGCGTCCCAAAAACCAGCATTACTTTCTTCATCAATGTATATTTTATTATTACCCAATTCTTATTAAAGACCTTATCGTTTAGTGCATAACTTTCCACACGCTCTCAAGCGGTCTTTACAACCTTGAATTGCGAATTCCGCCCAAGCACGCATCTTAGACTTTGTGTCTTCCTTCTGAATTGCTGTAAGGTTGTCATCGCTATCAATCTGACACTCAAGGATCTTTACCGCACACTCTTTTGCGGCATTAATCTCACTTTCCGTTGGATAGGAATAACCGGACAACCTGATTCCCAACTCCGCAGCGAATACGCCTTGAAGATAAGCAGTTAAAATATCTTGAGGCATAGTAGTTTTTCTATTGATTTATATGTATTTCCACTAACACTACAGTCCGGAGAAATTTTCTCCGACAAGGTTTTAACTGTTTAACTTCAATAACTTACAAGATTCAGAAAAATTTTTGATTAGAACTTCGGAACTTTGCGGTCTGCAACAAGACGTTATTTGTAAGCTATGAACAAAGGAAAAACAATCTTCGCGCAAATTATGTCTCTTATTGACGAATACGAATTCAAAAAGTGTATAGACCGCGCTACAAGAGCGACCTCCACGAGAGGAAGCTACTGCGCTTTACAAGGATGAAAAGTTGCGGATTGGTCTCGAAGAGATGGAGAGATTCTCTCCATTACAATTTTTTCAACTGCTTTTCAATCCTCTGTAAGGAACTATTCACCGAAATAATGGCATCCGACACATTATCGACGACCAAGGCTGTATGACCAAAACAATACTTCAATATAGTGGAATATTTATTCGAATAGGAATCTGAACTATTGCTATTCGTATAAGTATAGTCTATTTCAATAATGTCATTAGAATGTTCATCAATCCAATTCAGAATTTCTTCGTCAATAAAACTTTCGTTAGTTTTGAGATAAGAAACAATCCCAGACTGCTTAATCGGCATTAAATAAAAATATTTGCTTTCATGTGCTGGAATAATAAAAGGATTTTGCTCTATCTCCGCAAACACCGTCCTCTGATACCCTGACTGTAACGATTCCTTAAAAAAGCTGTTAAAATGAAGTCTGACATTTGCAGCCAACTCATTTCCAACATTATTTACACGAACACAAAAAGTCTTATTCTTAACAACAATAGAAACCTGAACATTTGGACGATGCTCCTCTTTCCATTGTCTTTTCATCTCCTTTAACTGCCGACTATTTACAAATAACGTAACAAAAGTCGCAATCACCATAATGAATGACACGATAGAACTTACCGCAGTCCAATTTATTGTTGATGATTCGATGCACAACATAGAAGACAAGAATTTGTCTACAGAGCTTTCAATACTTCCGCCAAACCATTTTGTTGACGACGCAGGCGTAGAGTATTGAGGAGGATGTAGTGACCTTTTTCCAGACCGAGACGCCTGTGGACCTCAGAATAGTAAGTTCGTAGTTAAATAAATTTACAGTCTATCAAGATTTGCAATAGAATTGTTTATACCATTCGGAAAATCGACGGAGCCCCTCTCTCAATGGTGTATTCGGCTTAAACCCGAAATCCTCCTCAAGGGCAGAAGTATCGGCGTATGTTACAGGGACATCGCCCGGCTGCATCGGGACGAGTTCTTTGTGGGCATCGAAATCGTAGTCTTGAGGAAGGACTCCAGCTCTGACCAGTTCTTCCTGAAGTATATTGACGAATTCAAGCAGGTTTTCAGGATGGTTGTTGCCTATATTATAGACTTTGTATGGCGGAATTGGAAGCCCGTCTTCTCCTGTCTTCTTTTCAGGAGCGTGCTGCATCACACGGACAACGCCTTCCACGATGTCGTCCACATAAGTGAAATCGCGCTTGCAGTTGCCATAATTGAAAATCTTGATGGTTTCCCCTTTTACAAGTTTGTCCGTGAATCCGAAGTATGCCATATCAGGACGTCCTGCCGGGCCATAAACGGTGAAGAATCGAAGACCTGTCGAAGGGATGTTGTAGAGTTTCGAATAGGCGTGAGCCATAAGTTCGTTGCTCTTTTTCGTTGCGGCATATAACGACACGGGGTTGTCGACCTTGTCATCTGTTGAATATGGAACTTTCTTGTTGCTGCCATACACTGATGATGAGGACGCATATACAAGATGCTCTACTTCGTGATGACGGCAAGCCTCGAGGATGTTGTAGAAACCGATGAGATTGCTTTCGATGTATGCGTCCGGGTTTGTGATGCTGTAACGGACACCGGCCTGAGCTGCGAGATTGACAACCACGGAGAAATGATACTTGTCAAAAAGGTCATTGACCATATCCCTGTCTGCAATGCTCGCCTTCACGAATGTCCAGTCTCTATTCAATGACTCGATTTCTTTCAAGCGCTCATACTTGATATTCACGTCGTAGTAGTCTGTGACTGAGTCTATTCCAACGACCTTAATATCTTTGTAATCTTTAAACAGTCTTTTGACCAGATTACTGCCAATAAAACCGGCAGCTCCAGTCACAAGAACCGTCTTACCGTCCAAATCCACGTTATATTTTACCATATTTCAATTATTTTGCCCGATTGTTGAGCCTTGATGATTAAGCATGGCGGTTAATTTAGTGTTTTCAATTCGAGTAACATCGTGTCAAGACATATCAATAATTCAGCCCGAATGCCCATAGTGGGATTACGTTTCCCTGGGCGAATTCAATATCATCCTTCACTATGAAGGAATCCGGAATGTCTTCTATCTGCTTTTTTCCTTTTTTTCTGCCACCGACTTCAAATGTGTATTTTTCTATCTTAAAATCGGACTGACGGGAAGAAATTACATCATTTTTCACACGCATCTGATTGTAGAAAAACGTTTCCCTCATATTGCCGACATCAGTCTTTCCTCCTGACAGAACTCGCATCAAACTAGGATTGTCAATATACACTTTCTCGACTTTTCCCAAACCTCTTATCCCACCGGTATCATCCCTGAGTTGTCCTATCAATTGAGCTCTTTCCAGAAGCGAGAGATAATCCTGCACACTATTCCTGCTGATTCCTATTTCTAACGCCAGATTGTCTGCATTCGGTTTGTATGGAGCGAGTCCCGAAATGACCGCGAGCATTTTCTTGAGCTTCTTTGCTGTCGTGGCTCTCAATCCTGCATATTGGGCAATATCGGACTCAATGGTTTTCGTTATTACATTCTGCATTCTCAACGGGAAATCGCCCTCAATCGCGAATGGATAGTAACCTTCTGAAAGATACTCTCTGAATGCAGGAAGAGGGTGCAACATTCCTTCGATATGTGCTTTTCCGTCGAGTATCTCTTCCAACGAATATTTTGGGACAGAAATGCGATGAAACAGTCCAAGATACTCCCTGAAAGATAATCCATACATCGTATAGTGCAACACCCTGCGGCTCAAATCAGCGACTCCATCAATAATGTCAAGAACAGAGGAGCCGGTGAAAATCACCTTCATATCCGGATGCGTGTCATAAATCTGTTTGAGTTCACGAGACCAGTCAGGATATTTATGTACTTCATCTATGACAAGGAGACTTCCTGCTTCTTTAGAAAAATCATCAGCAACCTCGACCAAAGTATGTGTAGTGAAAAATGTATGGTCGGCAGAGATGTATAGAACTTTGCAATCGGATATTTGAGTTTTGACATATTGCAATACCATAGTTGATTTGCCAACGCCCCTGGCCCCCGTGATAGCAACCATACGGGCGTTCCAATTCACATCATTATAAAGATAACGATGAAAATCGCTGCAGGTCAGTTCCAGCTGCAAACGCATATACGCATATAATGATTCGTCAACCATAATTGTGTTACTCTTTGATTATTCGGCAAAGATAACAAATTTCACTCATTCTGCGCATTTTTAATGTAAAAACTGCACTGTTAGAGTGCACAAATCAATATAGCTTTGCACTATTAGAGTGCATTTTTCGGATTTAATCGCGTCTGAAGATGTCGCGGGTGACCTTCCCTGAGAATGGTTGACACTTTTGGGGTGGTTAAACTAAGATTGTT
>ERZ780141.751-NODE-751-length-22490-cov-4.459862_pt1 | contig 22490 bp, 16 predicted proteins | sample MGYA00433080_ERZ780141 | MGnify/ENA primary metagenome ERZ780141 (study PRJEB29588, sample SAMEA2154047) | human gut metagenome | biome: human gut; feature: human-associated habitat; material: faeces | place: Denmark | collected 2008/2010 ... | reverse complement strand
TACCAGACAGGCATTCCACCTGCTAGACTACTCGCCCTTATCTGGGCGCACAATTCCGATTTATCGAGCACCCGTGCACCAGGCATTATAAGCTTTTGATGCCAGTTGCTCATCAGATATTTTATTATATTCATCTATTGTAAGACAAAGTTCTGTTGTGTAAAAGCGACAGCAAGAATATGTCTCTCCATTTGAATTGTAAAACTCGTTTACCGTCATATTGATTCTATTTTTATACCAAAATATCAAACATCTGTATTTCTCATCTGGGTAATTTCCCCATGGAAAGCCTGTTTTTGCTTTTTCCAAAATCGTAATTACATCTTTGGCTTTTACATTAATCCAATCTCCCATATAATCTCCTAATCGCGATATGAGTTTTGTTTGTTAATTTATGGTGCAGATCACACCGGTTCAACATAATAGAATCAGCTAATATTTTTCAATGTAAAACCCAAAAACAGAATTGCTAAACTCTCCTGCGGCAAACGCATATTCTTCATCTTGAATATTTACCTTATAAACAGGAAATGTATATTTCTGACCATATAGTGGATCCTTAACCACAACTTTTTCCCCCGTTTTCATCCATTCAAACTCAAATTTGCCCTATTCTTCATGATTATCTATGGCGTAGACAATGCAAGCAATTCCAGCAATCATTGAAAACAGAATTGTGCCAGCCATTGGTTCATTCAAGAAAGCACCAATGAAGAAACCTACTATTCCGGCAATGACCATAATAATGACAGATGCTACGGTTCTAAACTTTTTCATAAACAATTTTCCTCCATCAATTCCGATTTGTTACTCACATAATATCATATTTTTTCTTCAATTACATCTACATAATTTTAATACACTGCCATTAGACTTGCTTCTGTAACCAACATCCGGTTAATTTTCTCATGCATTGTTTCCTTTGCATCTTCATTGAAATGCTCAATCCTTTTACCTGATCGGTCATTTTGGAGTTTTCCGATGAACTCAACTGGCTAAAGCCATAATAAAAATACCGCACCGATTGCTAGCAACCGTGCGGCATCTTTATTGAAAAATTATTTAGACAGGGTATGCACCGTTTTTGGTGTCAGCCTGGGTCATATCAACCTTTTCCTGCTGCGCCTGACGATATTTGAAGAAGTCGGTAGCAACCTGAGGGAACAGAGCGTAGCTTAATACGTCCTCATCCTGCTGTTTCCATTCCTTCATTTCGCCTTCCAGCTTATCCATCTCGTTGTCAAGCAGATCAGCGTAACGGCAGGTGATTCTCTCCTCACCGGGGATAACCTTGTCGATAACTTCCTGGCTCATGGGCTTAACGGTCTGACCGTACTCACCACGCAGCACTGCCTTGGTCTCCTTGGTAGCCATCTTGTAACGCTCACCGAGCAGTACGTTGAAGACTGCCTGAGTTCCAACGATCTGAGAAGAAGGAGTAACCAGAGGGGGCTCACCCAGATCCTTACGAACCTTGGGGATCTCCTTCAGTACATCGTAGTATCTGTCTTCTGCATTCTGCTCCTTCAGCTGGCTCACCATGTTGGAAAGCATACCGCCGGGTACCTGGTACAGCAGAGTCTTGATATCAACACCCATAACCTTGGGATTCAACAGGCCGTTAGCCAGGCACTCATCTCTGTAAGGTCTGAAGTAATCAGCGATCTCAGCCAACAGGTTCTGATCCAGACCGGTATCGTAAGGGGTTCCCTTGAAGGTCTCAACCATAACCTCGGTAGCAGGCTGTGAAGTACCCATAGCAAAGGGGCTCATAGCGGTATCGATCACATCAACGCCGGCCTCTACTGCCTTCAGGTAAGTCATGCTTGCAACACCGGAAGTATAGTGGGTATGCAGCTGGATGGGAAGCTTGGTAACTTCCTTCATAGCCTTGATCAGTTCAGAAGCCTTATAAGGTACTAACAGACCGGCCATATCCTTGATACAGATGGAATCTGCACCCATCTCTTCGATCTTTTTAGCCATACCGGTCCAGTACTCTAAGGTGTAAGCATCACCCAGGGTGTAAGCCAGAGCAACCTGTGCTTCACCTCTGCCTTCCTGTGCCTTGAACTTATTGGTAGCATTTACTGCTTCCTGTAAGTTGCGCAGGTCATTCAGACAGTCGAAAATACGAATGATATCAATACCGTTGGAGATAGACTTCTGTACGAAGTAATCTACCACATCATCTGCATAAGGTCTGTAACCTAAAATGTTCTGTCCACGGAACAGCATCTGTAACTTGGTGTTCTTGAAGCCGTCACGCAGTTTTCTCAGTCTGTCCCAGGGATCTTCCTTCAGGAAACGAAGGGATGCGTCAAAGGTAGCACCGCCCCAGCACTCTACGGAATGATAACCAACTTTATCCATCTTATCTACGATAGGAAGCATGAATTCGGTCGGCATTCTGGTAGCGATCAGAGACTGATGTGCATCACGTAAAACAGTTTCCGTAATCTTAATCGGTTTCTTTTCAATTTCTGACATTACGAATATCCTCCATAATATAATTTTCTTTTAATTAGCTTTAAAATACTCCGAAGATTGCCATGAAGGTACCGGCTGCTACGGCAGTACCGATAACACCTGCCACGTTAGGTCCCATAGCATGCATGAGCAGGAAGTTGGTAGGATCGGATTCTGCACCAACCTTCTGGGATACACGGGCTGCCATAGGAACTGCAGACACACCTGCGGAACCGATCAGAGGATTGATCTTGCCGCCGGACATTACGCACATCAGTTTACCGAACAGAACACCTGCAGCGGTACCGAACATGAAGGCGATCAGACCCAGAGCTACGATCTTCAGTGTATCAGCATTCAGGAATGCTTCTGCACTGGTGGTAGCACCTACGGAAGTACCTAACAAAATAACTACGATGTACATCAGAGCATTGGATGCTGTCTCAGTCAGCTGACGAACAACGCCGGACTCACGGAACAGGTTACCTAACATCAGCATACCTACCAGAGGAGCTGTGGTGGGAAGGATCAGACATACAACGATGGTAACAACGATGGGGAACAGGATCTTCTCCAGCTTGGATACCGGACGAAGCTGACCCATCTTGATCTTTCTCTCCTTCTCAGTGGTGAGAAGCTTCATAATAGGGGGCTGGATAATGGGAACCAGTGACATATAGGAATATGCTGCCACCGCGATAGGTCCCAGGATTGCCGTCTGTCCCAGCTTACCAGCAAGGAAGATGGATGTAGGGCCGTCAGCACCACCGATGATGGAGATGGCTGCAGCTGCCTTGTCGTTGAATCCCAGCCAGATCGCACCGAAGTATGCTGCGAAAATACCGAACTGCGCAGCTGCTCCCAAAAGAAAGCTCTTAGGGTTTGCGATCAGAGGACCGAAGTCTGTCATGGCACCTACGCCCATGAAGATCAGGGACGGCAGGATTGCCAGTTCATCCAGCTTGTAGAAATAATACAGTAAGCCGCCGGCACCGTTTGCTGCATTTTCAGGGTGCAGCATGATATCGGGGTAAATATTTACCAACAGCATACCGAACGCTATCGGGAGTAAGAGCAACGGCTCAAACTCATGACGGATAGCTAAATAAAGGAAAAAGCATGCAACCAGAATCATGACATAGTTTCCCCAGGTCAGGTTAAAAAACGCTGTCTGATGAATCAGGTTGTTAAGCGTACTAGCTATATATTCCATTTGATGACCTCCTGTTGTTTATAGAGCTGATAAAAAAATTAGTTCAGAGTTGCCAGAACTGCACCAGCCTCAACAGTATCACCAACTGCAACGTCAATGCTTGCTACGGTACCGTCTTCGGGAGCTACAACAGGGATTTCCATCTTCATAGCTTCCAGAATGATGACTGCGTCACCCTTCTTAACAGCCTGTCCAACATTTGCCTCTACCTTGAAGATCTTACCGGCTGCACCGGCCTCAACCTTGATGCTGCCTGCTGCGCCGCCTGCCTTGGGAGCTGCTGCGGGAGCCTTGGGTGCTGCCTTGGGAGCTGCGGGAGCCTTTGCTGCTACGGGTGCTCCGGTAGATGCGCCCTCTTCTACTACTACATCATATACGTTGCCATTTACGGTAATGGTATAATTTTTCATTTTAATATCCTCCTACGATTTTAGATTATCTAACTTTGCGGATAGAACGAACTACAAATCCGTCAGTGCTTGCCGCGCCTTCGCTTGCTGCGATCGCAGCTGCGATTACGGCTACCAGCTCAGTGTCATCTGCTTCGGCTTCTTCCTGTGCAGCGATCTGAGTTACTGCATTATCAATACCTGCGTTCTTTGTCTCTTCCTTCTTGCCCTTTTTGCTGAATGCCGCCTGGATCCTGGGAATGAAGTTGAACAGGGAAATGATCAGCGAGATCATGATCAGCATTACGAATACAGTTCCCATACCGATCAGAGTATTCAGTGCAGCCTTGGTCATCAGACCACCCATGGATTCTACGGGATTCAATGCTGCGGACTCCATACTCAGGAACATATCATTGCTGAAGATCACTTCTGCCTGTGCGTTCTGGTTTGCTCCGGTCACATCTACATGTACAATGATCTGATCATCATCGATGGTAGCATCTGCATCGCCGACAGCAGTGATACCGCCGATGGTTTTCTTCGCGGAATTGAAAGACTCGATAGCAGTCTTGTATGCATAACCGTCAACGGTGATACCTACATTTTCTTGTACCAGGTATGCCACTTCATCAGCGGTATACTCGGAAAAGCTCTCAAGGGTAGCTTCGTCTTCAAAGTTCTCAAGAGAAGGGATCACATACTGGGTAGCGATCTGAATCGCAGTATCCATCTTACGCTGCTCGTAATTCGTATAGGTCTCCTCACTGCCGCACGCCGTCAAACCAAAGATGCAGGTAATCATACATACTAAGCTTAAAAATTTCTTCATTTTATAATCACCCTTTCTTATACAGTTCCGTGTTTCTTGGCAGGACGGTCTTCACTTTTGGTGAATAACATCTCAAATGCGCCAATCACATATTTTCTGGTGTCAGCTGCATTTACGATCTGGTCCACATATCCTCTCTTGGCTGCGCTGGTTACATTCAGAGTCAGAGCCTCGTACTCTGCAGCCTTCTCATTGATCACATCAGCGCCCTGACCATCATACATGATCTTGGCAGCAAGCTTGCCGTCCATAGCACCGATCTGTGCATCCGGCCATGCCATGGTGATGTCAGCACCGATTGCCTTGGAGTTCATTACCACATAAGCGGTTCCTAAAGCCTTGCCGATCACAACATTAACCTTGGGAACGGTAGCGTTAGCAAATGCGTAGGTCAGCTTTGCAGCAGCCTTGGCGATGGTCTTCTCGGAAGCTAAAGTTGCCTCATAACCCTTGACATTGGTCAGAGTCAGTACGGGGATACCGAAAGCATCACAGAAGTTCACGAACTCTGCAGCCTTCTCGCAGCCATCTGCGGTCAGCACAGCGTCTAACTTCTCTGCTACTTTGCCTTCCTCATCGCAGATCTCGGAACGGTTAGCTACCGCACCTACGGTAACACCATCGAGACGCAAGAAACCGGTTACCATATTTTTAGCATATCCGGACTTTACTTCGAAGAAATTGTTGTCATCTGCCAGAATGGACAGAGCAACGGAAGTGTCGCCGACACAACCTGCGATCTCAGGGTTCACACGATTCAGATCATCGGTGCAGTCCTCTAAGAAGCTTGCATCATCTTCGTTGTTGGCAGGCAGGAAGCTTACCAGCTCTCTTACCTTCTCCAGAATGGTTGCTTCGTCAGCTACCACATCAACGATACCGCTCTCTTCTGCCTGGAACTTAGCGGAAGAAGAATCACACTTGGTGATCACATTGCCGTCCAAAGCGTTGGGAGCATTCACGAACAGCTTGGCATTCTTCTCTTCCATGAAAGTAAAATCTGTCATGGTAGGGAACAGACCTAAGCCGCCGCCCCAGGTTCCGAATACAGCGGTGATCTGAGGGATCACGCCGGAAGCCATGGTCTGCTTTAAGTAAATCTCGCCGAATGCAGCCAGTGCATCGGTTGCCTCCTGCAGTCTTAAACCGGCAGACTCGATCAGTCCGATCACAGGTGCTCCGGTCTTCATAGCCAGATCGTAGAGGTTTGTAATTTTCTTGGCATGCATCTCACCGATGGTTCCGTTCAGTACGGAAGCATCCTGGCTATATACATATACAAGATTACCATTGATCACTCCATAGCCGGTAATACAACCGTCAGAAGGAGTTTCATTGGGTTTCAGATTGAAATCCGTAGCTCTTGCGGTTACAAGTCCGCCGATTTCAACGAAACTGTTGTCATCGAGTAAAGCTGCTATTCTTTGACTCGCTTTTGAAGTAGTGCTCATATGTTTCAGCCCTCCGTTGATAATATAATAAAATAATAATAAAAAACTCTATTAATATAGAAGCACAAATGCCCCCATGATTAACAGTCGTTAGTATAACATAAAATCTGCAACTCGCAAAGAACGAATTGCAGATTTTTACAAAAAATATACATTGTTTTTTATTTTGAACAATATCCCCTTCATTTTTCATAGGGATCTCACCAAAAAACGCAAAAGGATCTGCCTGCCGCACCATACAAAGTCTATGGCTTCCACATCCTTTGCTGCGATCAGACGCTCTCTGCGCCATACCCAGCCGTCTACCAGATAGCTGATCTCTCCCACACACTCTCCTGCCTCCACGGGTGCCGTAAGATACTGTTCCTTACGGTAGAGGATCTCCACATTCTCGTCAGGACCCATTAAGAGTCCCTCCACGCCTTCCGTCTCCGGATCCGGTTCCACAGGCAGCAGGACCTCCTCTGTCAGTGCATCATTCTGTGCCCGCAGCACCGGAATCGGCATAAGCAGCTGTTCTCTGCCCGAAAACGTTTCTTCTTCAAAGCTTCGATATGTAAAGTTCTCCAATCCATAGGTAAACAATTCCCTGCTGTCGCTCCATTTATAGGTCTTATGGTTCGGCCATCCGCAGGCAAGCAGCGCCACGATCAGACATTTTCCGTCCCGTTTTAGGGCTCCCACATAGCAGTATCCCGCCTTGTTCGTAAATCCGGTCTTTCCCGTAAACGCTCCGTCCATCATCTGCAGAAAAGCGTTGTGATTGTGACACTGAAAGAAGCGTCCGTTCTCCGTAAAACTGTAATCCTGCGTCCCTGTGATCTCTAAAAACAGATCCCTCTGTGGGGAAGTTTTCATACAGTACCTGAGGATCTCCGCCAGATCTTTTGCTGTGGTATGGTGTTCCCTCTCTAATGTACTTCCGTCCGACAGTGTCAGAGTCTCCGTGGCATCCAGCCCGTTTGGTGTGATGAACCAAGTATCTTCGCAGCCGATCTCTTCCGCCTTTTCATTCATTGCCTGCGCAAATCTATGTAATGCCGCCTTGCTCTCTTCGCCGGTATGTTCTGAGATCTCCCCCGTCTCTCCCAAAAGTTTTCCGCCGATGTATTCCCCCAGTACCACAGCAGTATCGTTATGGCTTTCCAGCATCAGGGAAAACAATAATTCTCTCACGGTATAGTGTTCTCCGCATTTCACATATAGCTTTACCTTGGGCATGGTGGCTGCATAGGCAGAGACGCTGACGGTTTCATCCACCTTTGCATTTTCCAGCACCAAAATACAGGTCATGATCTTGGTGGTACTTGCCATAGCCATGGGAATAGTTTCATTTTTTCCGTAAAGCACGCGTCCGGAATCCGCATCCAGAAGCACTGCTCCCTGTGCATACAGCTTAAACTCCTGTTGTAGATCGGATTTCCCGGTCTCATACCGGATCGCGTATGTCGGTTCGTTGTCTGTTATCCTATCTTCACGGAATTGTGATCCGCACAGACTTTCCAGACATATAATTCCCGCAAAAAGGGCACAAAAAAAGCCTCGCATAATCGTTGCTCCCAAAAAGGGTTACTTATTACTATGAGGCCGGTTCTTTGTCCTATTCTCTGTTTATATATTCAAAGTAAGCTGTACTTCCTGTTCCGCCTGCTGCTTAAATTCCTCCACCTGCACCGGATTCAGTTCCGGCAGTTCTTCCAGACTCTTCACGCCAAAGCAGCGTAAAAACTGCTCCGTGGTACCAAACAGCAAGGGTCTTCCGGGAGCATCCAGACGTCCCAGTTCCGTGATCAGATCGTATTCCAACAATTTGTTAATAGCATGGTCACAGCTGACGCCTCTGACTCTCTCGATCTCAAGTCTCGTTACCGGCTGCTTATAGGCAATAATGGACAATGTCTCCAGCACGGTATCCGTCAGAGTCATTTTCCTCGGAGTCTTCGCGATCTTGATCAGATATTCGTACATATCCGCCTTGGTGCACAGCTGTACGGAATCGTCAAACTGTGTCAGACCGATACCTCTGTTCTCTTCCTCGTACCGCGCCGCCATGTCTTTTAATATAGACTTTGTCGTCTTCACATCCTCTTCGATCACTTCCGCAAGTCTGCTGATCTCCACGGAATCTCCCATGGTAAAAAGGATGGCCTCTATCACTGCTTCTGCTTTACTGCGTTCCATGCTAAAACCTCACTGTATCCTAAACGTTAGATGTAATCATAATATCATCGAATATATTTTCCTGGCTGATGTTGATCTTGCCGGTCTTCATCAGTTCCAGAATGATCAGAAATGTAACGATCACTTCCATTTTGCTGTTCTGCTTCTCCAAAAGCTTACGGAAGCTGAAGGTCTTATGTTCTCTGGCATAAGCCTCCACATACAGCATCTTGATGTCCATATCTACCTCATCCTTCTCGATATTGCCATACTGGCTGCGGACGGGGTCGATCTTGTCCTCCTGCTTCTTTACGATGGATCTGAATATCTCATGAAGCTTGTTCAGATTCATATCGCCGATGAGTTCTTCGTAATCTATGGGCTGTCTGTAAGCTTCCACTTCCTTCGGAAGTCTCTGCTCTCTGTACATGTTCCTGGCAGCATCCACCTGACGGTCTCTGAGTTCAAAGGACATGTATTTGTACATCTTGTATTCCAACAGCTTCTGAACCAGTTCTGCTCTGGGATCCTCTTCCTCGCCGTCCTCGTTCACTTCCTTGGGCAGCAGCATCTTGCACTTGATATCGATCAGCGTCGCCGCCATCACCAGGAATTCACTCATGACATTCATGTCTTCCCGCTGCATCTGCCTGATGTAATCCAGATACTGCGCTGTAATCTCTACAATAGGGATATCATAGATGTCTATTTTATTTTTTTCGATCAAATGAAGCAGCAGATCCAGTGGACCTTCAAACGCTTCCAGTTTTACAGATATTGCCATTTGATAAAACTCCTATTTCCCCTCGTCCGGCATAAGCTCCACTTCTAAGATCTCGCCCGGATTGAACAGCCGGATCGGTATCGTGTGCATTCCCAGTCCTCTGCTTAAGAGCATTCTGCTCTTCCCTATGGTAAACTCTCCGCCATCGTATTTTGGAAAAAGTCTCACATTGGGAGACACCACACCCTTTCCCCAAAAAGGAACTCTCACCATGCCGCCGTGGACATGACCGGATAACACCAGGTCTGCACCCCAGTCTGCGTATTTCGGAAAATAATCCGGGTCGTGGGCGATCAATATATTGAAATATTCTTCGGAGGGCTGTCCTAAAATCCCCGGCAGATATTCCGGATCCATGGGCTGTATCCCAAAACGTTTGTAGTACAGCCTGTCTATCTCAGAACCATAGATGCGGATCCCGTATTCCGGAAGATCCTTATGCTCGTTGACAAGCCTGTGAATACCGATCTTCGTAAGAGCTTCTTCATACCGTCCCGCCATATCCCCATAATTTTCAGGATACAGCTTCAGACGGTGTTCATGGTTGCCGTTGCCGTAATAGACAGGATACTTCTTTGCAAGCTCCGTAAGAAATCCCACCGCCACATCCAGTGTTGCCTTCGGCTTCGCCGTCAGCATATCCCCGGCGATCAGGATCATGTCCGGTCCGATCTCATCGATCGCCTGCAGCAGTCTCTCATTTTCTTTTCCGTATCTCTTATTGTGCAGATCCGCCAGAACCACCGCCTTCACAGACTTTTTGATTCTCTGATCCCGCAGGGGATAATGCCGCACCACAAAGCGGTTACTGTCGTACAGCATTATCCACAGCATTATCACAAGGATTACTGCGATCACGGTAATCACTACATCCAACTCTTTTGCCCCCATGGTATGTTGCCAGATTATTGCCAATTTGTTCTATAGTATAACATATTATTTTGTCTTACAAAAGATAAAATTCCATTATTTTTCGCAGATAATCCTTATAAACCGCCTTCGCCACCGCATTTTCATACAGAATCGGTACACTGCCGATCTCCACGCCGTTCAGCAGATAGACCGCCCTGCCTGCCGTATCTCCTTCCGCAAAAGGTGCTATGGCAGTCTCCGGCAGTTCAATTTTCTTCTCCACGCCGTCCAGGGAATTTCCCTCCGTATCCAGATACCGGAATTCACTTTGGTATTTCACTGGCACCGTATCCTCTACGCCGCCCTGCACCCGCATATTCTGCAGGGGATCTGTATTCTCATCCAGATACAGATCGCTTATATTAAAACCGTAGCTAAGCAATGTCCGGGCGTCCTTAAAACGTGCCTTATAGTCCGGTGCCCCCATGATCACCGCGATCAGATCAATGCCATCCTTCGTTGCCGTGGCGGACAGACAGAATTTTGCTTTGGAAGTGGATCCGGTTTTCAATCCCGTAGTAAACGGATACTGTTTCAGCAATTTATTGGTACTGTTTAACGTGAATTTTGAGCTTCCCTGACTGGTCTCATGGGTGATGTCCTCCATCCAGATACCTGTATATTCAAATATTTTCGGATATTTTATCGTAAGCTCCCTGGACATGACCGCTACGTCCATTGCCGTCGTATAATGGCCGTCGGAATCCGTCAGGCCACAGCAGTCCTCGAAATGGGTATCCGTCATGCCAAGCTCCGACGCCTTCGCATTCATCTGTTCCACGAAAGCTTCTTCGCTTCCCGCTATGTATTCCGCCACCGCCACGCTGGCATCATTGCCTGAAGCTACAGCGATACATTTGATCAGGGTCTCTAAGGTCTGCACCTCATTTTCTGCCAGGAACACCTGAGAACCTCCCATGGAACTGGCATAGGCGCTCACCGTTACCGGATCCTCTAATTTGATTTTTCCCTGATCCAGAGCTTCAAAAGTCAAAAGCAATGTCATGATCTTGGTAATGCTGGCAGGGCTTCGGCGTTCTCTTGCATTCTGCTCAAAGATCACCTTCCCGGTGGAGCTCTCCAGAAGCACCGCACTGGGAGCTTCGATCGCTGCCGGTTCTGCACATACATTGATTCCGTTCCACCAGAATACCTGCATACTGATGCTGAATAGCAAGATCCCCGTGCAAATATATTTCCTGATTTTTTGCATAAAAAAGCCACACTCCCCTATCCTTTTCTAAAAGATATGGTCGTGTGGTCCTATATATACCTGTAAACCTGATGTTTTACGTCTTACCATCTGGCGATCAATGCCTGGCAGCGTTCCTTCAGTGCTTCTCCCTTACTGCGGACATCGATGTCGAATACCTTGATCAGTTGTACCGTATAATCAATCGCCACAAGCAACAGGATACCCTGGATCAGGCGGGTTCCTATCTGCAACTGCACCTTATCGATGATATGATACATGGCATCATGGACAAACTGCACGATTCCTATCGCATAAAATCCCCAGGCGACGGTACTCTCGAGGCAAATGATCCCCCGATAATTGAAGGGCTTATTATTATAATCCCACCATAATTCTCCCAGGAAACGGATCATACCGACCCCTACCAGATATTCAAAGGCCGTTGCCAGGATAGCTCCCAGAAAATATAATTCCACAAGCTTATCACGCAGCGGACTTAAGATCAGATACCCCAGCACTCCGCCAAAACCATAGATCGGGCAAAACGGTCCCTTGCCGAATCCCCGGTTGGTAAGCTTTCGATTACAAAATGACATATAGGTAGACTCCAGTGCCCATCCGAGAACACTGTACAATACAAATGCTGCTAACAGATGATAGATATCTGTTCCCAGTATTTCATAACTCCACATTTGATCTCCCTCAAAAGTACAAAGTCCCCGGTGATCACGCCGAGGACTGTTGTTTAACATTAGTTATATTTACGTTTTCTTGCTGCTTCAGACTTCTTCTTACGTTTTACGCTAGGCTTCTCGTAATGCTCTCTCTTACGAATCTCCTGCTGGATACCAGCCTTAGCGCAGCTTCTCTTGAAACGACGTAAAGCGCTATCTAAAGTCTCGTTCTCTTTTACGATTACGTTTGACATCTTACACCCGACCTCCCTTCAGTCCCTTCAAGTAACATGACTGACTGGGTTATTCTAATGCGCAGTTGTTCTACACACATTTGATATTATAGCATAAAAAATGCATTCGTCAACTACTTTTTTAATTTTTTATATATAATATTCCCCGTAGCTTACAGAAGAATAAGAACCGCAGACCCGCGCGTGCTTTCTTTCGCACGATTCGCTTACGGTTGCTTAGAGTCTGCTTGTCCTTATTCTTATGTGCGCTACTGGTTCTTCAAAATCTTATTTAAAAAATTTATCGTAGATACCGAACAGGAAAATGAAGATCACGATCAGGGGCAGTCCGTAGGTCAGATAACCGCGCATCCAGTCGTGGACTTTTAAACCCTTGCCGGTATTTACTTCTGCCTTATAATTCTCCCATCCCCAGCCGTATCTGGTCACGCAGAACAGCAGGTATACCAGGGATCCTAAGGGAAGGAACAGATTACTTACCAGGAAATCTTCAAAATCCAGTACCGCTCCGCCGAAGACAGCAAAACCATCCCAGCTCCACACATTATACCCCAGTACGCAGGGCACAGACAATGCAATGATCAGGAACAGGTTCACCAGGGAAGATTTCCTGCGGCTGGCACCGGTCAGTTCCATGCCACAGCAGATGATATTCTCGAACACAGCCAGCACCGTGGATAATGCTGCGAACGCCATGAACAGGAAGAATAAACTCCCCCACAGGCGGCCGTAAGGCATGTTTGCGAAAATATTCGGCAGGGTAATGAAAATCAGGCTCGGTCCTGAGGTCTGATCCACCCCATAGGTAAAGCAGGCGGGGAAAATGATCAGTCCTGCGGTAATTGCCACGAAAGTATCCAGTACCACAACTCTGACGGACTCTCCCATCAGAGAATGATCCTTGCCAATGTAGCTTCCAAAGATCGCCATGGCACCAATGCCTAAGCTTAAGGTAAAGAACGCCTGATTCATGGCACCTACCAGTGTAGATACCACACCGACTTCCTGCATACGTCCAAAATCAGGTACCAGATAGAACTTCAGACCTTCCTTTGCGCCCGTCATGAAGAAGCTGTTGATGGCAAGTACTACCATAATGGCAAGCAGTGCGATCATCATGACTTTCGTCACGCGCTCCAGACCGTTCTGCAGTCCACCGGCACACACAACGATACCGATGATCACCACCAGTACCATCCAGAACATCATGACCCCCGGATCTGCCAGCATCCGGGGAAACTGTTCCGCTACCGCATCCGCGGAAAGCCCGGAAAGTTTACCGGCAGCCGTCATATAAAAATAGTGTAACATCCAGCCGGCCACCGTGGTGTAGAACATCATCAGCAGATAGCAGCCTGCCAGTGTAAAATATCCGTGGATATGCCACTTCTGTCCCGGCTTCTCCAGTGCCTGGTAAGCCTTTACGGGACTTTTCTTGCTTGCTCTTCCCACAGCGAACTCCATGGTCATAATCGGCAGACCAAGGATCACCAGGAAGATCAGATAAAATAGTACAAATGCGCCACCGCCGCCCTGGCCGGCCATGTACGGGAACTTCCATACATTGCCGATACCAATGGCACAGCCGGCAGACAACAGTATAAAGCCTAAACGGGATTTCAGATTCTCTCGTTCCATTATGCGAGCTGACCCTCCAGTACTTTGGACGCTTCCGCGATCGCTGCGGGAATGCCTGCGGGATTCTTACCGCCGGCCTGCGCCATATTCGGGCGTCCACCGCCGCCACCGCCTACCAGCGCGGCAATTCCCTTGATCAGGTTGCCCGCATGGGCGCCGGCCTTTACAGCACCGTCCGTTGCCATAGCGATCATATTTACCTTACCGTCCTGTGCGGAAAGCAGTACAACAACGCCTTCGCCAAGCTTATCCTTGAGCTGGTCGCCCAGGTCTCTCAAGCCATTCATATCCACACCGTCTACGCTGGTTGCCAGAAGTTTCGTACCCTTCACTTCCACCACCTGATCGAGTACATCGCCCAGTGCAGATTGTGCCATCTTTGCCTTCAGGGATTCATTCTCTGCATTCAGTGCCTTCAGCTCTGCCTGCATATGCTGGATCTTCTCGGTCAGGGCTGCAGGAGTTGCCTTGGCTGCTGCAGCTGCATTATGGAAGCTCTCTTCCATTGCCTGATAGTATGCCATGACATTGGCACCGGTCAGTGCTTCAATTCTTCTGACACCGGCTGCAACACCACTCTCGGACAGGATCTTGAAATAGCCGATCTCTCCGGTGTGCTTTACATGGGTACCACCGCACAGTTCCCTGGAGAAATCTCCCATAGATACCACGCGGACGGTCTCACCGTATTTTTCACCAAACAGAGCCATAGCTCCGCTCTTCTTCGCATCTTCGATGTTCATGACATCGGTAACGACTGCAATATCCTCTGCGATCTTCTCATTGACCAGAGCCTCTACCTTCGCAAGCTCTTCCGCAGTCACAGCCTGTCCGTGGCTGAAGTCGAAACGGGTTCTTGCGCCGTCCTGGTAGGAACCCTGCTGTTCTACATGATCGCCCAGTACGATCTGCAGTGCCTTCTGTAACAGATGGGTTGCGGAGTGGTTCTTGCAGACACTCTTTCTATTGTCGGTATCTACAGCAAGCTCTGCAGTATCATTTACGGATACGCTGCCGGATACGACCTTACCCACATGTCCGATACGTCCGCCTGCGATCTTCACGGTCTCAGTCACTTCAAAAGTACCGTTTTTTGTGCGGATCACACCAAAGTCACCCTTCTGTCCGCCCATGGTAGCATAGAACGGAGTCACATCCGTGATCAGGGTACCGGTCTCTCCCTCATTTAAGGTATTCACCAGTTCGGTCTCGGATGCCAGTCCTACTACTTTACCTTCTGCGGTCAGAGTATCATAACCCACAAAATCGCTGGTGATCTTGTCATCCAGTCCATCGAACACACCTGCTGCGGTAGTCAGCTTCTGAGAGAAGTTCTGTCCTTCTCTTGCCTTCTGCTTCTGCTCTTCCATGGCAGCGGCGAAGCCTTCCTCATCCACAGTCAGATTCTCTTCCTGCGCCAGCTCTACGGTCAGCTCCAGAGGGAATCCGAAGGTATCGTATAAGTAGAATGCGGACTTGCCGTCGATCTCCTTTTTACCTTCACTTCTCTTCTGCTCCAGAATCTTCTGCAGCTCCTTCATGCCGTTCTCCAGAGTGCTCTCGAAGCGGGCGATCTCTTTCTGCAGCTCGCTTAAGACGAACTCTCGGTTCTTCTTCATCAGAGGATAGCTCTCTGCATAGATCTCATCAATATACATAGCAGCAATATGCAGTAACTGCTCTGTAGTCATATTTAAAGTGCGTCCGTGTCTTACTGCACGACGGATCAGACGACGGAGAATATAGCCGGCACCGGTATTGGAGGGAAGCAGCTTCGCCTCATCACCGATCAGCATCACTCCGGTACGCAGATGGTCTGCCAGAATACGCATGGATCTGGTCAGCTTCTCATCCGCATTGTATTTCACACCGGAAGCCTCTTCAATGTAAGCGATCACCGGAGAAAACAGGTCTGTCTGGTATACATCTCTGGTACCGTTTAAGAATGCCAGAATACGCTCCAGTCCCCAGCCGGTATCTACGTTCTTCTGCTTTAAAGGAGTCAGATGACCGTCATGATGCTTCTCATACTGCATGAATACATCATTACCCAGCTCGGTGTATTTGCCACAGTCACAGCCGGGGCCGCAGTTCGGTCCGCAATCCGGTCTGTCAGCGATATAGAACATCTCACTGTCGGGACCGCAGGGGCCGTATTCCAGTCCCCACCAGTTATCATCAGCGGGCAGATAATATACGTTTTCTTTTTTGAATCCGGAAGCGATACGATACTGTGCGCCTTCCTCGTCTCTGGGGGCATTCTCATCACCGGCAAATACAGTGGCAGCCAGATGATCCGCATCAAATCCGAACACCTGGGTCAGCAGTTCAAAACTCCACTGGCAGCGTTCCTTCTTAAAATAATCACCAAGGCTCCAGCTTCCCAGCATCTCAAAGAAGGTTACATGGCTCTTGTCACCTACGGAATCGATATCATTAGTACGTACACAGCCCTGTACGTTACAGAGTCTGGTACCCAGAGGGTGCTTCTGTCCCAGCAGATAAGGCATCAGCGGCTGCATACCGGCAACGTTAAACATAACACCGGTGGAACCGTCGGATACCAGGGATACTGCTCCCACATCTACGTGACCACGGTCTATATAAAATTGTTTCCAGGCTTTTCTCAGTTCATCAGAAGTGAATTGTCTCATTCTCTCGGTCTCCTTGTCTCAATAATTACATCTTTCGGAAAATAAACCTACATTTCTACATTATAATGTTATCGTTTCGCCGCGTCAAGAATAAAACATCACTCATCCTCGTCTTCCAGGATCTCGTTCAATGCCTCTCTGGCCTCCTCGATCTCCTCTTTTTTGCCCTTTTTCAATGCAGCCTCGAAAACAGTGATATAACGATCCAGTTCTTTTCTCCGGTCTCCCAGTGCTTCCTCATACATCCGCTCCGCTCTGAGAAGCACCAGACGGTTCTCCTCCAGGTCTCTGGGCTGGATCTTCAGGTAGGACAATTCTTCCATTCGCTTCTGGATCTCATCATCCGTCATCTGGTTGTCCTGTCCCTTGATGATCATTTTCTGGGTCAGTCCGGTGGATACCACCTTGACTTCCACTTCCAGCAGGGAATTGATGTCATAGGTGTAAGTCACATCCACGGCTTCACTGCCTCTGGGCCCTTTGGGAACATCAATGTTCAGTTCTCCCAGAAACAGATTATTTCTGGCGAAACGGCTCTCTCCCTGTAGTACCCGGACGCGCACCTTGTCCTGATTGTCTCTGACAGTGTACAACTGCTCCGTATGACTGGCGGGGATCACGGTGTTGCGCTCAATGATGGGACAGAAACGGCCGTCTTCAAATTTGCCTTCCTCGTATTCCACCACGACTTCCGTTCCCAATGTAAAGGAGCATACATCCGTCAGAATGACTTCCTTTACCTCCGCCCGGCGTTCCTTCATGGCCGCCTGGATCGCCGCGCCCAGTGCCACGGCTTCGTCCGGGTTCAGTCTTGTATCCGGGAATTTGCGGAACAGCCTGATCAGGAAATCCCTGACCACCGACAGTCTGGTGGCTCCGCCGATCAGCAATAACTCATCGATGTCCGACAGCTTCAGTCCTGCATCCGCCAGACTCTTCTTCACCGGTTCCCTGATCTTCATTAGCAGTTCTTCGCACTCTTCCTCATATTCTTTTAAGGTGATCTCTGCCGTTTTGTTCTCTTCACCCAGCATAAGTTCCATGGTCACCGCAGTCTGATCACTGATTCCCCGCTTGGCTTCTTCTGCCTTTTTATAGAGACGCACCTGTTCTTTCTCCGACAGATCCTTATAATGCAGTCCTGTCTTTTGCAGAAAAAGCTTCGACATCACTTCCGTGAAATCTTCACCGCCAAGATAATTGTCTCCGGCTACCGCCCGCACCTCCAGAATATTGTGATACAGCTCCAGAATTGAGACATCAAAAGTTCCGCCGCCCAGGTCAAATACCAGAAATCTGGTGTCTTTTTCTTTTTCGTACAGGCCGTAGGCCACCGCTGCGGTAGGCTCCGAGATCATACGCTCCACCTTCAGCCCGGCCAGTTCTCCGGCCCGCTTGGTGGCTTTTCTTCTCTTGTCGTCAAAATAGGCCGGTACACTGATCACGGCCTCTGTGACTTCTTCCCCCAGATAGGCTTCCGCATCTTCTTTCAGATAACGCAGGATCATGCTGGACAATTCTTCTGGACGGAACTTTTTGCCGGACAGGTCATAAGTGCGATCCGTTCCCATGCTGCGCTTAAATGCCTGCGCCACACTGTCGGGATAGAGGTTTCTGCGTTCCTGTGCCGTCTCCCCCACATAGACATTGCCGTTCTCATCCACGCTGACCACAGAGGGGGTCAGATGTTTTCCCAGACGGTTGGGGATGATCACAGGTCCTTCCTCCGTAAATACTGCCACCAGACTGTTGGTGGTTCCCAAATCGATTCCGACTATCATATGTTTTCTTCTCTCTTCATTTTAATTTTTTACTTCTTCCCGAACAGCCTCTGCCAGAATCCCCGTTTCTCCGGCTGTGGCTTTTCCTTGTGAAAAGCGGCTACGGCAGGATCCGTATCCTTCGTCACCTGTTCCGAATGATACCGGTGCCAGATGGCCTGCAATCCCATTCCGGGATGTTCCTGCATCTGCTCTTTCAGCCGCTCCAGTGCTTCTTTCTCCCGGCCCTTTTTCAGCATCTGCAGTATCCGTACCATCTCCAGTTCCTCGCAGACGGGATGTACACAGCCATGGCAGAAGGAACAGTCTTTGTCCAGTTGCAGGAGCGTATCCTGTTCCTCATCGGTGGCCGTATAATATCCCGCCAGATATTCGTGTACGATCCGAAGCTTCGGATATTTCAGATACACATCCTTGCCGCTTTTATCTTCTCTTTCCATACAGGCTTTCAGCGCCTGTGCATAGTCAGCACCTTTCTTCTTATCTCCGTACAGGATGCATGCCAGGATCAGGTCCGCAATGTCATCCTTTTTGCTGAGATCCTCCTTATGGAAGATCAGTGCCTTATCCATATTCTCGATGGCCACCTTTCCGGAACCACAGATCAGCCCATACCATCCCAGATGGAAAAAGTAATCTTCGAAATACTCCTGGGTATTCCCGGTATTTTTTCCAAGCAGTTCGATCTTCTCCGGCCACGATGTCAGAATATTTCCGGCGATCGTCTTTTCCCCGCACCAGACACACAGATCCAGCTTTTCTCCTGCCGCATCCAGTACATTGACGAATGCCTTCTCCAGAACTTTTAATCCCTCCGTAGTCTTGTCATTGCAGGCCAGACATCTGGCGAAATCCCTCATACGGTTCCGGTCCCGATCTCCGGCACTTCCCGTCATCTCACGGTATCTCCGGTAAAACTGTTCCGCCATTCCCGTATTGCCCAGCAAAAAATAAATTTCTGCCTGTTCCGCAATCAGTTCCGGCCAGGCATGATTCTGTGTTCCGCTCTTTTCATAGAAAAATACACATTTTCTCAGGCAGATCATGGCTTCATCGTATTTGCCGCGGCATCTGTGGATCCGTGCCAGTCCCTTCCAGGCAAAAGGATTGGCCGGGTTCGTGGAAAGCGCCTTTTCATAATCCGCTTTTGCTGCCTCCAGACAGCCTGCCGCATTATGAAAATCTCCCCGCTCCACCAGTAAAAATTCACAAGGGTAAGCATACAGATATTCCGTAATGATTGGAAGTCCTCTCCGGTAAAATATGGTCTTGCCCGCTTCCAGTTTGTTCAGATATTCCTTCCGGAATTTATCTATGGCGCCATTCATCTGTTCCTGGGGAAGCCCCGTATTGGTCAGCTGCCATTCATAGGCATCCAGGATCACACTTTTGACATTATTATCCTTCGCCTGTTGTAACAGTTCCTTCAGTTCCTCCGGATGTGTCAGATCCATGTACACCTTTGCCATCATTTCATAGGCCTTGACATAGGTTGGAAAATAATTTAGACAGGCTCTGCCGTTCTGGATCACCCCTGCTGCATTCCACTGCCTCTTCGCCGCTTCCAGTTCGTTGGCATATGCAGCGTAAACCTGATAATCCCCGATCAGTTTCTGGGATATCTCCGCACAGCGTTCATACTCTTCCATCTCCACATAGATCTGTGCCTTTTCGATCAGCATACCGATATCCTTTGGTGTTCCGGTCTCGGCTTTTTCCGCTTCCGCAATGGCTTCGGCGAATTTTTCCGGCTGTACATAGCCATAAGCCCGATAGCACTGCATCCGGATCATATGTGACTGTCGGATCCGGTCTCTGTCTTTTTCCTCCTCTTCGGCATCCGTATCCCGGAGGATCTTTTTCTCCAGGCTTTCTTCCCATTTGGCTGCCGTGGAAATTGCCTTCTCATATTCTGCCGCTTCTGCCAGCAGTTTTGTCATAAGTCCCAGATATTCCTCACGCCTGTCCGCAGGAACTTTTGCTTCCAGCTTCCTGACCGTGCGGATTCCCAAATCGGTCCTGCCATCCTGCAGATAACACCAGCCCAGATCCAGTCCCAGACCGGGATCATGGTTCTGCGCATATTCCCGTTTCATTTCCCGTTCCAGTTCGGTGTTGATCTTCTGCAGTGTCTCCAGAAATGTGTCGTCTCCGCCTACGGAAAGAATCTCTTCCGCACATTTTTTTGCCTCTTTATAGTTCCCCTGCTCATAATACCAGTCCGTCAGACGCAGATTCGCCATGTAGTGTTTCGGCAGCTTCTCCCGAAGACTCTCATAAATAGCAGACGCTTCTACACGCCCTCCATTTCTCCACAGTATTTCCGCCGTATTGTAAGCGATCAGATCATCCTCCGGATATTTTGCAGACAGTTTCTTTAACAAAGTAATGGCTTCTGCGGTCTGTCCCTTTCCTTCATAGAGGGACGCACGGCAGATCTCCATAACAGGGTGGGTAATCCCCAGAGCATCCCCACATCCGATCATCTGCTCCGCTTCCTGTAATTTTTTCTCCTGCAGCGCCTGATAAGCTCTGTCATAATATTGCAGAAACTGATCGTAATCCGCATCTTCCGCACCACGGAACTCGGAAAAATCCACTTCTTCCCCGGATTCGCACTTATGTACCATATAGCTTACAAACTGTGCCGGAAAGCGCTCTCTGAAGGCCCCCGCATTCTGTACAATGTGGATTTTCTCATCCAGAAGCTTCCAGATTGCGGTCGGCAGCTTATAATGTTCCATCAGAAAACGAAGCAGATAAGTGGTGCAGTTTTCCTCTTCCTCCAGAGAAAGAAAGTCATCCGCCTCAAAAAGCGCTTTCCATTTTTCCACATCACAGCGGTCCGTAATATTCTCATAGACCTTCCGAACACCACGTACCCACTGTCCAGCCGGAGTATCGTCCTCCAGCGTCGGTTCCGCCTCCTCGTTCTCTTCTGCATCCGGCGTTCCGGCATAGCGGCAGGCCTCCTCATAAGCCATCCGCAGTCGCTTGAAGCCTTCCGGATCATCCTCCGGATTCGTTACCGTCAGCTTGTCACGATAGGCATTCTTCAGTGCCCTTTCGTCTTTTGTCTGTTCGATTCCCAGAATCTGAAACACTTCGATCGGTTCCACGCTGTCCCCTCCACTGTAAGTATCAAAGTTTTCGTGCCAATAGAAAAAGATATTGAAAAGGAGCAGAAAAATCTTTCTGCTCCTGAATAGTGATCTTAGAATGTAAACTTATCTGCAAAGTAAGCATCCAGATCTTTGATAGCAACACGCTCCTGCTCCATGGAATCACGGAAACGTACGGTAACGCAACCGTCTGTCTCAGAGTCAAAGTCATAAGTTACGCAGAAAGGAGTTCCGATCTCGTCCTGACGACGATATCTCTTACCAATGTTTCCTCTGTCATCAAATTCACAGTTGTATTTCTTGGAAAGCTCTGCGTAGATCTTCTCCGCACCCTCGTTCAGTTTCTTGGACAGAGGCAGCACACCGATCTTTACCGGTGCCAGTGCAGGATGGAAACGAAGCACGGTACGCATATCTCCGCCGTCTAACTCTTCCTCATCGTAAGCTGCGCACAGGAAAGCCAGAACCACTCTGTCTGCACCCAGAGAAGGCTCGATAACGTAAGGGATATACTTCTCCTTCTTCTCATCATCGAAGTATGTCATATCCTCGCCGGAGGTATTGGCATGCTGGGTCAGGTCGTAATCGGTTCTGTCCGCAACACCCCAGAGTTCGCCCCAACCGAACGGGAAGAGGAACTCAAAGTCCGTGGTCGCTTTCGAATAAAAGCAAAGTTCTTCTGCGTCATGGTCGCGAAGACGAAGATTTTCTTTCTTTATGCCGAGCGAATAAAGGAAATCACGGCAATAGGAACGCCAATAATCGAACCATTCGAGGTCTGTTCCCGGTTTGCAGAAAAATTCAAGTTCCATCTGCTCAAATTCTCTGATTCTGAAAATGAAGTTACCCGGAGTTATCTCGTTTCTGAACGATTTGCCTATCTGACCGACGCCGAACGGAATCTTTTTTCTCGTTGTTCTCTGAATGTTTTTGAAGTTTACGAAAATGCCCTGTGCGGTTTC
>ERZ780141.750-NODE-750-length-22535-cov-3.957117_pt1 | contig 22535 bp, 18 predicted proteins | sample MGYA00433080_ERZ780141 | MGnify/ENA primary metagenome ERZ780141 (study PRJEB29588, sample SAMEA2154047) | human gut metagenome | biome: human gut; feature: human-associated habitat; material: faeces | place: Denmark | collected 2008/2010 ... | reverse complement strand
CATAATTTGTAAATAACTTTAATGTTACTGTGTCTCCCTCCGTTGCCCAATATTTGTTTATGCTATTATCACTTTCAAATGTAACTATTGAAATTATAGGCAAATCTACTTGATTATAATAATCTGTTATTTCATTATTGTCTAATATCGTGTAATATGTTTTTCCTTGATATTCCACTCCTTCTTGGCAATACACTGTTAAACTCTGTTTATCTACTAAGTATGTATTTCTCTTGTTTTGAATATTTACACTTTCTAACAGACTTATATCTATTTCATAATATTCTCCACTATCATTTGGATTTTTGTTATCTTCTGGTGGTGTAAATTCTACTTGTGTTTCTGCATCTTTTAGTGGCAATTCTCCTTTTTCCATATAATATGTTTGAACTGCTTCTGTTAATTCTATTATATCGCTCTTTACTGCATTATATCTTTTTAATTTCATCGTTTTACCTAAACCCAATTGTGTTGTAACACTTGCTAATATTAACAATACCGCAATTGTTATTGTTAATTCTATCAAAGTAATTCCTATTTCTTCTTTTTTTATTCTCTTATTTTTCATGATTATTTTCTTTTTTCTCCTTTGTTCCTAGGATTTATTCTATTATTTTCCTTTTCGTTAAGATATATACTTAACGAAGTAAATTTTCTAAAAAAAATATCGTCCTATACTTTGGGAATGACTGCTTTTCAAAGATTTAATGCTCTTTTAAAAGTGCTCCCCTTAAATAAGAAAATAAAAAATTGCCTTTTTTGATTTTTTACTTGAAATACAAATATTTTAGTAATATAATTTTTAATATAATACTTCGTTAAGTATATATCTTAACGAAGTATTAATTTCTCTAAAGCTATAAAATTTATCTTAATCATTTTATGTATATTTCTATTCTACCTATTTATAGTTTCTATTTTTTGTGTTATAATTTGTTGTATACCGTTTTAGGAGGATATATATGAAACACATTTTAGGCCGTGTTAGGCGTGCAGTTGAAGATTATAATATGATTGAAGAAGGTGATAAAATAGCTGTCGCTTTATCTGGAGGAAAAGATTCTATTACTCTACTTAAGGCTTTAAAGACTTTACAAATTTTTTATCCAAAGTACTTTGAATTAATTGCCATAAGTGTAAATCCTGGCTTTGAATATTTTGATGAAGCTTTTTTGCAAAATATTTGCAATTCAGTTGGTGTTCCTTTGTTTATCGAAAGATATGATATAAAGGATATTATTTTTAATGATAGAAAAGAAAAAAATCCATGTTCGTTATGTGCTAATTTGCGTAGAGGAATTTTAAATAGTGCAGCCACACGTGAGAATTGTAATAAACTAGCTCTTGGTCACAATCAAGATGATGTTTTAGAAACTTTTTTAATGAACTTTTTCTATGCTGGAAATCTTTCAACTTTTGGGCCAGTAAATCATATGAGTAGATCTAATATTACAGCTATTCGTCCTTTGATATATGTAACTGAAAAAGATACAAAGAATTTTATAAAACGTTCTGCTTTGTCAGCCATGCCAAAAGTTTGTCCTATGGATGGAAATTCTACAAGAGAAGATATGAAAAATTTAATATATTCTCTAAGTAATAAATTGCCTTACATTCGTTCAAATATGCTTGGTGCAATTGAAAGAAACTGTATAAATGGTTGGAAAGTTCCAAATACACAAAAAAATAAAGAACTAAATTAATAGTTCTCTATTTTTTTATTTAATTTTCTTCTAATGTTTTTACAAATTCGCCCAATTCTTTCAAACTTGTTTCTGCTTTATCCATAGTATCTTCTCTAACACCTATATAGAACTTAATTTTAGGCTCTGTTCCTGATGGACGTACACAGCACCAAGCTGAATCACTTAAATCAAAATATAGTACATTAGATTCAGGCAATGTTGTTTCTGTTTCAACATTAGTCTTTAAGTTCTTGATTTTCTTAAGTTTGTAGTCTCTAAATTCTATTACATCATATTTACCAAATTTAGTTGGTGGATTTTTTCTTATTTTGTCCATCATTTGCTTAATTTTTTCTGCTCCTGTTACTCCTTCTTTTACTATAGAAACAGTTAATTCCCTGTAATATCCATATTTTTCATATATGTTAATCATTTGATCCCATAATGTGTATCCTTTAGATTTATAATAAGCTGCAGCTTCGCAAAGTGCCATTATTGCTGCGATTCCATCCTTATCTCTCGCATGAGTACCTATTAGGCAACCATAGCTTTCTTCAAATCCGAACATATATTTATAATCGTTATTTTGTTCAAATAATCTAATTTGTTCTCCAATATATTTAAATCCAGTTAATACTTCTATCAACTTTAATTTATATTCTTTTGCTATTGCATCAGCTAAATTTGAAGATACGATAGTTTTTATGAACGCTCCATTTTCAGGTATCATATTTCTTTCTCTTTTTTGTGATAGCTCATATTCTGCAATCAATAAAGCAGACATATTGCCAGAGAAATTTATATATTCGCCAGTTTTAGAATCCTTAGAGAATATTCCAAGCCTATCTGCATCTGGGTCATTTGCTAATACAACATCTGCATCTACCTTTTTAGCTAATTCTAAAGCTAATTTAAAAGCTTTTGGATCTTCTGGGTTTGGATAACTTACAGTTGGGAAATTACCATCTGGCTTTTCTTGTTCTGGCACAACATATACGTTCTCAAATCCCAATTCTTTTAATATTCTTTGAACAGGCATATTACCTGCACCATGTAAAGGTGTATATACTATTTTAAGATCTTTTTGTACCTTTTTAATGACTTCTGGATTCAACACTAATTTTTTTAATGTATTTATATATTTATCGTCAAGCTCTTTACCTATACTGTTATATAAGCCTTTTTCTACAGCTTCTTCCTTACTCATTGTTTTTATTTCTGCAAAATCTTTTATTGCATTTACTTCATCAATTATTCCTTTATCAATTGGTGCAACTATTTGTGCTCCATCGTCCCAGTATACTTTATATCCATTATATTTAGGAGGATTATGGCTTGCAGTAATCATTATTCCTGCTGTACAGCCTAACTCTCTAACTGTAAATGATAATTCTGGTACTGGTCTTAAAGATTCAAACACATATGTTTTTATTCCATTTGCATTTAAGCATAATGCTGTTATTTCACTGAATTCTTTTGACATATTTCTTGAGTCGTATGATATTGCAACACCTTTATCTTGGCAATTATTTTTAATTATATAATTTGCAAGCCCTTGTGTTGCTTTTCCTACAGTATAACGGTTCATTCTATTACTTCCGTTACCTATAACTCCTCTTAACCCTGCTGTTCCAAATTCTAAATCTTTATAAAATCTATCTTCTATTTCTTCATTGTTTCCATCTATGCTTTTTAGTTCTTCTTTTACGCTTTCATCTATAATCGGATTATTTAACCAATCCTTGTATTTTTCTAAATATTCCATAATTTCTCCTTTTTATTTATTTTTATTATGAAAATCTGTATATAGTTTTCTAGCTGTTTCTGGGCTATCTACTCCTTCTGCATTTTTTACTGGAGCAAATTCATCTTCCCTCTTTACTCTTAATATTGCCATATCATCTAATTTTTCAAAAGCATCGAATAAAAATGCTTCAAATTTATAGGCATTTGGCTTATCGCTTGTTACTAAATTGCCATTCTCGTCTATATATTTCGCTTTCTTAAATGCACTATGGTATGGTAACTGATCTTTGCTTACTTCCTCTATAGCCTCTAAACTAAATAAGTTGCAAAGAATATGTGATTCAGCATATTTTAGCTCTCCATCTTCATTTCTGTCATTTGCCATTTCTTCTGAAATCTCGCTGTATTCTACAACGCTTGGTCTTCCATTTCTCTTGCAGAAAGCACCTACTTTTTCTGTTGGGTATGCTTTTACAACACTTTTGCCAGCTGCTTTTACCTTTTTATCAACTGCTAATCCAACTAATACTGGATCTACCATATTTACTAAAACGTTATCAACTCCGCCTATAAATACCCATTCAATTCCTTTTGATTTCATATCATATATTACGCCGTCATTTCTCATTGAATAGAATATTCCACCATGTCCATCTGCTGCTAATTTTATTAAGCCATCTTCTCCAATTAATACTTTTCCATTTGTATCTATCATAGGTAATTCCCCTTGTTTAAAGAACATTACCTTCTCTTTTGGATACCCAAAGTAATTATTTTTTTCAAAGAATGCTGTTGTTGCCTTGTTATTATCATTGCTTGTCATTATATACCAAGATGTATAAACACCATATTTATCTTTTGCTCTTTTTAATGTATCGCATAAAATTTCAAATATAGATTTATGAGAATCTAAGCCTAAATCATATGTTCCTTTTGGTCCATTATGACCTAATCTTGTTCCTTGTCCACCAGCCATTGTGACAACAGCAAGTTTATTGTTCTTTATATATTCTATTCCTATATTTTCATATTTTGAGTATTCTTCTTTACTCAACTTGCTTTTATCTGTGTATTGTATTGGTTCTATTTTTGCTTCTTTATAATCTAGTTTTTTATTAATTTCTTTATATAACCCTTCTATTTGTGAAAAATCTATTGTTAATATTTGATCTAACAATTTATCTTTTTTATCTTGTGTTAATTTTTCATAACCTTTTAAAAGGTGCTCTTGCCCATATTTTTTTAATTTTTCTTGAGCTGCTTCATATTTTTCTTCCATATTTTCTCCTTCCACTATATTAATAATATAGTTAGCTTTGTATTATTCTATGATATTATACTATTATTAAGAAATAGTCAATAAAAACTAATAAATAAAAAGCATGAATATTACATCATACTTTTGTTCATTATTATATGCTTATTTGCATTAAATATTCTTTTGCACCTTTTTCTCCTGCTGTATTCAATACTGCATCGTGGTTATTTAAAACCTCTTTTATATTTCTTATGTTTTCTATATAGTAACAATTAATTACTTTTATATCTTTTTGTTCTGCTTCTTCTTGGCTCGCATAATTTTCTATTATATTGTTTACCTTTTCTATGTACTCATTACTTCCTGCTATTATTATTTCTGTTTTCTCATTGTTTATTATGCTTTCCTTTATTATTCTCTCAAATTCCTCTTGATTAAATAATTTTTCATTCCATCCAATTCCTAAAATTTCCTTCTTGTTTGTTATTCTTAATTTTCCTAATAGCATTTCTACTTTATCTTGTGCGTCTTCTTCTAGAATAGTGATAATTTTATTTTCTTCGTTAATAGCTTTATTTACGTGAGGTAATAGCATTGTTATTAAGTGCCAATCACTTGCATAAAAGCTACATACCTTTCTAATGTTTTTATTAACATTATTCATTTTTTATCCTCCTATTCATTTTCTTGTTTGGTAAATATTACCATTTTTACAGTAGTGTGTCAATATTATTACAAATGTAATCGTATGTCATTTTTCGACTATTCAATATTTTTCTTTATATATCAACATTTTGTTTTCTAGCGTTCTATTTTTTTACATTTTTATTACATTCTTGTTACATTTCATTTTATTTTCCAACAATGTATATTTTTTTATTTTTAGTCAATAATTTTATTAAATATCAAAATATTATTAAATTTGAAATTGAAGGTGATTTTATGAAATTTATACAAAAACACAAACAGACCATGTCTACTTGCATTATTTTATTAATTCTCCTTGCCGCATTTATTATTGTTTCTGCATACTCATATGTTTCTGCCGTATCTTATGATATTGCAGACAGTGTTTTTAGATTACACGTTATTGCTAATAGTGATTCTGCGGAAGATCAAGCTTTAAAATATAAAGTAAGAGATTCACTCCTAAATTATATGAATTCTCTTGTTTCTAGTACTACTTCAAAAGATGAAGCTATGGAAATTGTAACTAATAATATTGATAATTTTAAAAATATTGCAGAATCTACAATAAGAGAAAATGGATATAATTATTCTGTAAATATCACTGTAGGCAAGCATTCATTCCCTACTAAATATTATGGTGATATTTCCCTACCTTCTGGTATATATGATGCTTTACGTGTTGAAATAGGTAGCGCTTCTGGTCAAAACTGGTGGTGTGTAATGTTCCCTCCTCTTTGCTTTGTTGATATTTCTTCAGGAATTGTACCTGAAGAATCTAAAAAGTCTTTAAAAAATAATTTAAATGATGAAGAGTATGATTTAATTACTGTTGATGATTCTTCTAGTATGAATTTTAAATTTAAAATAGTAGAATTAATTGAAAATATAAAAATCAATTTAGCACAAAAATAATAGAAGTATAATTATTAATATTGTAAATTTTTCTCTTTTATGTTATATTATTTTTGATTTAATGACATTATAGCTTAGGGGGAATAATAATTGGAAAAGTTAGTTATAGAAGGTGGAACAAATTTACGTGGAGATGTAACTATACATGGAGCAAAAAATGCTGCAGTTGCTATAATTCCCGCAACTCTTCTTGTTGACGGTATATGTACTATAGATAACGTACCTAATATTAGTGATGTTAAAATTTCTTGTAGTATTTTAGAGTCTTTAGGTTCTAAAATCACTTGGAATTCTAAACACTCATTTACCATAGATAATACAAATATTCATTCAACATCTGCACCACTAGATAAAACTAGTAAGTTCAGAGCATCTTATTATTTAATTGGTGCTTTGCTTAGCCGTTTTAAAAGTGCAGAAGTAGGCTTGCCTGGAGGATGCAATCTTGGAGCAAGACCAATAGACCAACACATAAAAGGATTTGAAGCTTTAGGGGCTACTGTAGATGTTGCTCAAGGAAAAATTTCTGCATCTGCTACAGAGTTAATTGGTTCGTCAATTTATTTAGATACAGTTTCGGTTGGAGCTACTATTAATATTATGCTTGCTGCAGTATTGGCTGATGGAGTTACAACTATTGATAATGCTGCAAAAGAGCCTCATGTTGTTGATGTTGCTAACTTTTTAAATACAATGGGAGCTGATATTCATGGTGCAGGAACAGATATGATAAAAATAACTGGTGTAAAGAAATTGTTTGGAGATAAATCTTACTCGGTTGTTCCTGACCAAATAGAAGCTGGCACATTTATGCTTGCTGCTGTAGCTTCAAAAGGAGATGTTACAATTCACAATTGTATACCTGAACATTTAGATTGTTTAACAGCTAAAATCTTAGAAATGGGCGGAAACGTTGAAGAATCTAACGATTCTATTCGTGTTTGGATGGATCAAAGACCTCTTAAAGCTAATATAAAAACATTGCCTTATCCTGGTTTCCCTACAGATTTACAGCCTCAAATAGGTGTTGCTCTTTCTATTGCTGACGGAACCAGCATTATAAACGAAAGTATTTGGGAATCTAGATTCCAATATACAGCAGAGCTTAATAAAATGGGAGCAAATATAACAGCCCAAGGAAAAACTGCCGTTTTCGAAGGTGTTGAATCTTTATCTGGCGCCCCAGTTTATGCTAGTGACCTAAGGGCAGGTGCTGCATTAATAATTGCTGGTATAATTGCAAATGGTACAACGGAATTATATAATTTAGATCACATAGATAGAGGCTATGAATCTATAGAAGACGCATTTAGAGGGCTAGGCGCAAATATCAAAAGAGTAAAAGAATAGGGTTGAATTATGTTTAATTTTTGTAGTTTATATAGTGGAAGTACGGGAAATAGTTTATTTGTAGAATCAGACCATTCAAAAATTCTTATAGATGCTGGAGAAAGTGCAAAAAAAATTGAGAATGCACTTTCTCTTTATGGTGTGAATGCTACTGATTTAAATGCCATAATTGTTACTCATGAACATATCGACCATGTAAAAAGTCTTGGAACATTATCTAAAAAATATAATATTCCCGTGTATGCCAATAAAGAAACTTGGGATGCCATGCCAGATCAAGAGAAAAAAATATTAGATGAAAATAAAAAATTCTTTATTCCTAATAATGATTTTCAAATAAATGATTTAATTATTTCACCTTTTAAAATTCCTCACGATGCTGCTAATCCTTGCGGTTTTAATATAAAAAATAAAGATAAAAAAATTAGTATTGCAACAGATTTAGGACATATTTCAGAAGAAATAGTACATAATTTAGAAAATAGTTCATTTGCATTACTTGAATCAAATTATGATTTAAATACATTAAAATGCTCAAAATATCCTTACTTGCTAAAGCAAAGAATTTCTGGTCCTAACGGTCACCTTTCAAATGCAGATACTGGTAAACTTATATCTACGCTTATTAAATCTGGTTTATCCTCTGTATTATTAGGTCATTTAAGCAAAGAAAATAATTTTCCCGAATTGGCTTACAGAACAGTTGTAGAAGAATTAATAGATAATCACTATGATGAAAATTCAATCTCTATAGGTGTTGCTAAACGTGATACTCCTAGTAAAATAATAAATATTGCATAAAAGGAGGTTTTTATGGTTCATATCAATGTTGTATGTGTTGGAAAAATAAAAGAAAAATTTTTTAAAGATGCTATCGACGAATATTCAAAAAGGTTATCTCGTTTCTGCTCTTTAAAAATAATTGAATTAAATGATGAAAAAATTCCAGAAAATTCAAATATCAATATTGAAAATATTATAAAAAATAAAGAAGGAAATAATATAATTTCTCATTTACCTAAAGACACCTACATGATTTGCCTTGATTTAAAAGGAAAATCTTTCTCTTCAGTAAAATTCGCTGAAAAAATAAATAATATTTATGATAATATTAATAGTAATCTTACTTTTATTATTGGAGGAAGCTTAGGTTTATCTCAAGAAGTTTTAAATAGAGCAAACGAATTAATCTCTTTTTCAGAAATGACATTTCCTCATCAATTAATTCGTATTTTTTTATTAGAGCAAATTTATCGTGCATTTAAAATAATAAATAATGAAACATATCATAAATGATTAAGATAATAAATTCCATATAATTATCGAAGTAGCTATTCCAACACAATCAGCTATTAATGCTGCTATTAAAACAAACCTTGTTTTTTTCACACCAATGCAGCTTGTATATACAGCAATTGTATAAAAAGTTGTTTCTGTTGAGCCCATTATCGTAGCTGCTATTTTTCCTATTTTACTATCCACACCATACGTTTTCATTATATCTGTTGCAATCGCCATTGACGCACTTCCTGATATAGGCCTTAAACAGGCTAACGGAATTATTTCTGTTGGAAATTTTAATTTATATAAAATTCCAGAAAATAAATTACTTATTAATTCTAATAAACCTGAATTTCTTAGCATTCCTACTGCTATAAAAATAGCCAATAAAGTGGGAAATAATTTTATTACAATTTCAATCCCCTCTTTTACCCCATCAATAAAAATATCATATACTTTCTTTTTTTCTTTAATTCCAATACCTACAACAAAAACAATTATTAACGGAATAGAAATTCCAGATATATAATTTATTATTTTCAATTTTTTCTCCTTATTTTATTTATAAAGATTTTTGTTATTAAAATTCCAGCAATATCGGCAGCAATCGTTGCTCCCCATATTGGAACTATAATATTAGTAGGATTTACTGAATTTAAAGACGTTCTTATTGCTATTACAGTAGTCGGAATTATTTGTAAAGAAGCTGTATTTAAAACTATAAACATAGCCATATTATTTGTTAATATCTCTTTATTTTTATTTTTTTCTTGCATTGATTTCATTGCTTTTAATCCCAAAGGTGTTGCAGCATTTCCTAATCCCAATATATTAGCAATCATATTTATTGTTATTTCTTTATATTCTTTATCTTCTTTTTTTATAGTAGGAAATAAAAATTTCATTATAGGAGAAACCAGCTTTGTCATTTTACTCATTATCGAAGTTTCTTGTAATATTTTCATTACGCCATTCCACATACAAATCGTCCCGAAAAAAGTTATAGTCATTTGTACAGCATCTTTTGCCGAATCAAATATAGCTGTATTTAATTGATTAATTTTTCCAGTTCCAACAGAAAAAATAAATGAAATAATTATAAATATTGGCCACAATATATTTAGCATTTTTATCTCCTCAATATTTATGCTATTCCAAAAAATAATTTTTAGAATAGCTTTTTTATTTACTAATTAGTAAATAAAATTAATAATATTTGCATTTATTTGCTTTTCTATTGTTTTTTATGACAAAATATGATATTATTTTTATAGTTTTTGTCGATTTTTGACACTTTTAGGGAGGTTTGATATGAAGTCAACAGGCATTGTTCGTAAAGTAGACGAATTAGGTAGAATAGTTATTCCTATGGAATTAAGAAATAAATTAAAAATTGGAGAAAAAGATCCTATCGAAATATATGTAGATGGTAATTCTGTTATATTAAAAAAATTAGAAGAATCTTGTATTTTCTGTAATAGTAAAAAAGATATTATAAAATATAAAAACAGACCAATATGTAGTAAATGCATGAATTCAATAAAAAATATTGAATTATAATATTTATTTTTAAATAATAAAAAAACTATAATATTATATTTTAGCATTTACCATATTTAATAAATGTTTTTAATATATATTATAAGTTTTATTTTATTATTTTATTTTTATTTATATAAATTTTTTATATATTGTATCTTTTGGTACATTATTATTTTTTGCTATTTTTTTTATAATTTCTTTTTTATTTAATCCCATTTTTTCATAATAATTATATTGTTCTTCTATGGTTAATTTATTTAAATTTTCCATTTCTATTTGTTTTTCGCTTTTTCCTTTTATTTCAAAAATAATTATATATTCCCCTTTTGGTTCTTGAATATTATTTATTATTTCTTCAATATTTCCTCTAATAAATTCTTCATGAATTTTTGTTATTTCTTTTGCTAATACAATTTTAATATTTCCAAATTTTTCATTAATTTCTTTTAATGTTGATTTAATTCTATGTGGTGCTTCATAAATTATTATTGTTTTATTTTGTCTTTTTATATCTTCAAATTTTTCTTCTCTTAATTTTTTATTTAATGGTAAAAATCCATAAAAAATAAATTCCTTAGTAGACATCCCAGATGAAATTAATGCATTAATAGCTGCGCATGCTCCTGGAATTGGGATTATATTTATATCATTTTCTATGGCTTGTTTTACTACTTCTTCTCCTGGATCCGAAATCCCCGGAGTGCCCGCATCCGTTATTAATCCGACGTTTTTTCCTTGGCTTAATAATGTTATTAGCTCTTTAGTTTTTACATCTTCATTGTGTCTATGATAACTAATTAGTGGTTTTGAAATATTTAAATGATTTAATAATTTTAATGAGTGCCTTGTATCTTCTGCGGCAATTATGTCTACTTCTTTTAGTGTATTTATTGCTCTTAAAGTTATATCTTCTAAATTTCCTATTGGGGTTGCAATTAAATATAAATTTCCTTTTTCCATTTTATTTTCCTCTTAATTTTTTTATTTATTATTTATTTAATCTTTTTTATTCTATTTTATTCTATTTTTTTCTATTTTATTCTAATTTATTTGAATTTATTTTATTTTAATTAATTTATTTTTTATTATTTAATTTTTATTCTGAATAAATTCTATTTATTTTTTCTGAATATTTACCATTTTTTTCATAAATAAATAATGGTTCTAATATTTTTAAAAATTTATTTCCGCCTTTTATTGCTTTTATTAAAACTAAATTACTTTCTTTTCCCTCACTTGAATAAATAAATTTTAATTCTTTTACTTCCAATTTATTTTCTCTCATTAAATAAATAATATCTACTAATCTTTCTGGCTTATGAACCATATAAATTTCACCTTTGTTCTTTAATAATTGTGCAGATATTTTTATAAAATCTTCCAATGTTGCTTTTATTTCGTGCCTTGATATTAATTTTTTTTCATTTTCATTAATAACTCCTTTTCCAATTTCTTTATATGGTGGATTTGTTATTATTACATCAATACTATTTTTATTTAAATATTTTTTATTTATTATTTCTTTTATATCTTCATTAATAATTTTAAATTTATTTTCTAATGAATTTAATTTTATACTTCTTTCCGCCATATTAGCAACTTCTGGTTGAATTTCTATTCCTGTAATTTTTTTTAATTTTGTTTTTCCACATAATAAAATTCCCAATATTCCTGTTCCCGTTCCTAAATCTACTACTTCGCTATCTTTTTTTATATTTTTTGCAAAATCAGCTAGAATTACACTATCTATTCCAAAACAGAAACCATTCTTTTCTTGAATTATTTTTAAATTTTTATATTGTAAATCATCAATTCTCTCATCAGGCTTTATTTCTATCTCCATTAAAATATCCTCTCACAATTATTTTTTAGAAACATATTATATATTAAATATGACATTATGTAAATACTTGTGGGTGGTTTTATGAATAATTGTAATAATTGTTTTTTAAATAAAAAATATATTTGTAAAAAAAATTATATAAAAAAAGAAAGCCCTTTATGCTCTCTTTTTATAGTAGAAAATTTTTTATGCTCTTTACAAAATACTTGTACCTTAATAAATTTTTGTAATTTTTTTAAATAATTATTCTTCTCTTGCAAATTCATTTTCAAATGTAATCTGATTATCTAAAAAAGATTTATTTTCTTCTCCATCAATTAATATCTTTATCGAATTAACTTCTGTTAATTCTGTCATTGTTTTTACTATTGAATCAATAGTTTCTTTTTCTGCTTCTTTTCCTCCTTTATGATTCTCTATAAATTCCTTTGAAAAATCAATAATTAATGTATCATTATTTAAATCCATTTTATTTATTTTCGTTCCTTCGGGAATTAATGTCTCAAAATTATTATTTTTTGGTCCTGCCATTAATAAATTCATTAATGTTTTATATGGTTCTTTTACTAATTCTTTTACATCCATCAATCTCGCCTCTGGCTCTATCTCTCCAGTAGTTTTACTTTTAAAATATAGTGAAATTAATGTTTCCCTTTCCTGTGCTTGAGAAATTTCTTCTTCTGGTTCATATTCGCTAATTTCTATTTTTTTATTTTTCTTATTTATATACCCCCAAGCAATTCCTATAATTATTAAAATACAAATTAATATAATTATAATTTTTACTACTCTATTCATAATCTCCTCCTTATTTTTTTCTTTACCCCAACTTTATTCCTAACCCGTCCAATTTAGAACATAAATATTTTTTTTTTAATTTTCATCTCCATTCATAATTTGACAAAATAAGCATTTGCATATAAAATACTATTGATTTATGCCGAATTTTAAGGGGATATTCTGATATAAGCTTTTACCATATGGTAATAAGCAGAAGGGATTGATGATTATAGATGAAAAATTTATTACATGTTGGACTTGATGTAGGCTCTACTACCGTAAAGATTGCAGTCTTTGATAGTGATTTTAATATAGTTTATACAAATTATGAAAGGCATTTTTCTGACACAAAGAATACTGTTTGCAAAGTTTTAGAAAATTTAGTAGAAAAATTTGCAGATTCAGATTTTACAATTGCACTAACTGGTTCTGGCGCAATGTCTGCTGCTACTTTTTTAGACCTACCTTTTATTCAAGAAGTTGTAGCCTGTAAAAGAGCCGTAGAAAAATATATTCCTAGAACCAATGTTGTTATTGAGCTTGGTGGTGAAGATGCAAAAATAATTTACTTTGGTAAATCTATTGAACAACGTATGAATGGAACTTGTGCTGGTGGCACAGGTGCATTTATTGACCAAATGGCATCTTTATTAAATACAGATGCAGCTGGATTAAATGAATTAGCTAAAAACCATAAGATAATTTACCCAATTGCTTCTCGCTGTGGAGTTTTTGCAAAAACTGATATTCAACCTTTAATAAATGAAGGTGCCGCAAAAGAAGATATCGCCGCATCAATTTTTCAAGCTGTGGTAAACCAAACAATTAGCGGTTTGGCTTGTGGAAGGCCTATTAGAGGAAATATCGCATTTCTGGGAGGTCCTTTAAATTACCTTTCCGAATTAAGAAATAGATTCATAGATACTCTAAAACTATCAGAGCCTCAAATTATTGTGCCAGAGGATGCTCATTTATTAGTTGCAAAAGGTGCAGCACTAGATTCCTTAGAAATGAATCCTATTTCTGCGCAAAAATTAAAATCAAAAATTGAAGTTTTATATCACTCACACGACACTACTACAAACCCTTTAAAGCCTCTATTCGTTACGGATGCTGAGTTTGCCGAATTCAAGGAAAGGCACAGTAAAGATGTAGTTAAAAAAGGTGATTTATCTAAATTTAAAGGAGATTGTTTTGTTGGTATTGATGCTGGTTCAACAACCACGAAGCTTGTAGTTATTGATAATACTGGAACTTTGCTTTATTCTCTATATGCAAATAATGAAGGTAATCCTTTAAAAAGTGTTATGAATATGCTTAAAGAACTTTATTCTGTATTGCCTAAAGAAGCTACTATACGCTACAGCGGGGTTACAGGTTATGGAGAAAGTTTGATAAAAACAGCTTTAAATATAGACTTAAACGAGATTGAAACAATCGCGCACTATACTGCAGCAAAGAAATTCATGCCAGCTGTAACTAGTATTGTAGATATCGGTGGACAAGATATGAAATACATAAAGTTAAAAAATGGCTCTATAGATAACATCATGCTTAATGAAGCATGCTCATCTGGATGTGGTTCGTTTATTGAAACATTTGCTAAGAGTTTAGGATTAACTATTCAAGAATTTGTAGATTCTGCACTTTCATCTAGAAATCCTGTTGATTTAGGCTCTAGATGCACCGTATTTATGAATTCTAAAATAAAGCAATCACAAAAAGAAGGTTATAGTGTTGGAGATATATCTGCTGGGCTTTCTTATTCTGTAATAAAAAATGCACTTCAAAAAGTTATGAAAATAAGAGATATGAAAAAACTTGGTTCCCACATTGTTGTTCAAGGAGGAACTTTCTACAATGATGCTGTATTACGTGCATTTGAATTATTAGTTGGAAAAAATGTAGTAAGACCAGATATTGCAGGTCTTATGGGTGCATATGGTGTAGCCCTTTTAGCCGTAGAACAATATGAATCTAATTTAGATATGGAATATAAATCAACTATTGCCACTTTAGATGATTTAAATAATTTAAAAATTACTTCATCTCATATTCGTTGTAATGGTTGTGAAAATCATTGTTTATTAACCATAAATAAATTCAGTAATGGCAGCAAACACATATCTGGAAATAGATGTGAAAAAGGCGCTGGAATTATAACTGGAAATGCAGAATTACCAAATTTATATAAATATAAATACAAGAGAATTTTTAATTATATACCATTAACAGAGGAAAATGCTCCACGTGGAACTATTGGTATTCCTAGAGTATTAAATATGTATGAAGATTATCCTTTTTGGTTTACCTTCCTTACAAATTTAGGTTTCAGAGTTATTTTGTCGGAAAATAGCACTCGAAAAACTTATGAAAAAGGTATGGAATCAATGCCTTCCGAATCGGTGTGCTATCCTGCAAAGTTATCACATGGCCATATAATTAGTTTAATAAAACAAGGAATAAAAACTATATTTTACCCATGCATGCCATATTCAAGAAAAGAATATGAAAAAGCAGATAATAAATATAACTGCCCTATTGTAATTTCATATTCAGAGGTTTTAAAAAATAATGTTGAAGAATTAAAAGACAAAAATATTAAATTTATGAATCCGTTTTTACCTTTTGATTCTAAGAATTTAGTAGAAACTATTTTGAAATTACCAGAATTTGCTGAATATAAATTTACTAAAAAAGAATTACAAATTGCTGCCAAACTCGCAGAACAAGAATATCAAAAGTATAAAGAAGATATTCACAAAGAGGGACAAAAAGCTCTAGAATATATTGATAAAAATAATTTAAAAGGTATTGTTTTAGCAGGCAGACCATATCATGTTGATCCAGAGATTAATCATGGTATAGATACTTTAATAACAAGTTTAGGATTAGCAGTATTATCTGAGGATAGTATTTCAAACCTTACTGTTCCTAAGGCTCCATTAAGAGTCGTTAACCAGTGGGTATTCCATGCTAGACTATATGCAGCCGCAGATTTTGTTGGAAAACGAAATAATTTGGAATTGGTTCAATTAAATTCTTTTGGTTGTGGAGTAGATGCTGTTACAACTGACCAAGTTGAAGAAATTTTAACAAGCTATGGTAAAATGTATACTCTACTAAAAATAGATGAAGTAAATAATTTAGGAGCTGTTAGAATTCGTATCCGTTCTTTATTGGCAAGCATGAACAAGAGAATGAAAGAACAATATCAAGCCGAGTCTTTAGGAAATTATGAAACTAAGAAAAAAATATTTACTAAAGATATGAAAGATTATACAATATTATGCCCATTAATGGCTCCAATACATTTTGAATTATTAGAAGCTGGAATGCAATCTTTAGGATACAATCTAGAATTATTGCGAAATTGCACTCAAGAGACAGTTGAAACTGGTTTAAAATATGTCAACAATGACGCATGTTATCCTTCAATATTAGTAACAGGACAAATGATTGAGGCTTTACAATCTGGAAAATACGATTTAAATAAAACTGCATTAATAATGTCTCAAACAGGTGGTGGATGTAGAGCTACAAACTATATAGGATTTATTAGAAAAGCTTTAGCTGATGCTGGATTTGAAAATATTCCTGTTATATCATTTAATGTTGTTGGAATGGAAAAAATGCCTGGATTTAAGCTTACTCCTAAGATGCTTGAAGTTTGTTTAAAAGCTGTAATTTACGGTGATTTATTGCAAAAATTATTAACTAAAAATAGAGCTTATGAGATTAATAAAGGTGAATCTGAAAAATTATATAATGTTTGGCTTAAAAAATGCAAAAAATTAGTGCAAACTTCAACTTTTGCAGAATTTAAACAAAGCATTTATGATTTAGTAAATTCTTTTGAACAAATAAAAATAGACACAACCACTCAAAAACCTAAAGTTGGAATTGTTGGAGAAGTTTTAATAAAATACCATCCTTTCGGAAATAATTTCGTTGCTGAAAAATTAGAAGCTGAAGGAGCCGAAGTTATTCTACCTGATTTTATGGGATTTATTAAATTTATGGCAACACATAAAATTACTTTTAACACTTTAATAAATACAGATAAGTATAAAGCAAAATTATTTAAAGTAGCAATAAAATTAATTGATTTATTAGAGAAAGACGAAAAAATTGCTCTTGCTAATTCTAAAAAAGATTATCTTCAACCTTGTGATATCTGGGAATTAGAAGACAAAGTAAAAAATATATTATCTATTGGCAACCAAACTGGTGAAGGCTGGTTTTTAACTGCAGAAATGATTGAATATATCGAACATGGAATTTCTAATATTGTTTGTGTACAACCATTTGCATGTTTGCCTAACCACGTTGTTGGAAAAGGCGTTATAAAAACAATAAGGGATACATATCCTTACGCTAATATTTCACCTATAGATTACGATCCTGGTGCTAGTGAAGCTAACCAAACAAACAGAATTAAATTATTAATGTCTGTTGCTAAAGATAATTTAAAAAATAATAGCCTTTAAAATATAAAAAATAAAATGGTAATAAATTTTAATTATTACCATTTTATTTTTTATTAATTATTTTCTATTTTATCTTCAGGCTCTACTGTTTCGATGCTTACTACCTTTTCGTCTCCTGATGTACGCATTAATGTAACTCCTTGCGTTGCTCTACCTAAAACGCTTACATCTTTCATTTTTAATCTTATTACTGTTCCAGAATTTGTTATAAGCATAACATCATCTTCTTCATTAGCAATTCTTATTCCTACTATATTTCCTGTTTTTGGTGTTATTTTATAAGTAATTACTCCTCTTCCACCTCTATTTTGTACTCTATATTCATCTAGATCTGTTCTCTTGCCAAATCCGTTTTCAGTTATTGCTAACAATGTAGCTTTTTTATTATCTGCTAAAATAGATTCCATTCCAATAACAGCATCTTCATCATTTAGTCTTATTCCTAAAACACCTTGAGCTGATCTTCCAACAGGTCTAACATCTTTTTCGTCAAATGTTATACATAATCCTTTACTTGTTACTAAAACAACATTATCTTCCCCATCTGTTAATCTTACATCAATTAATTCATCATCTTCTTTTAAATTAATTGCCAATAATCCTGTTTTTCTTGTTGAATCATATTCTTTTAAAGATGTTTTCTTTATTAAACCTTTCTTAGTTGCCATTAATAAATATTTTCCATCTTCAAAGTTTGTAATAGGTATTACTGCAGATATTTTTTCTCCTGCCTCTAAGCTTAATAAGTTTACTATTGCTGTTCCTTTAGCAGTTCTTCCTGCCTCTGGAATTTCAAATCCACGTAGCCTATATAATTTTCCTTTATTGCTAAAGAATAAAATTGTATCATGTGTAGAAGCTGTAAATATTTGTTTTACAAAGTCTTCTTCTCTCGTAGAAATTCCTGTAATTCCCTTTCCACCTCTTCTTTGGCTCTTGTAAGTATCTACAGGCATTCTTTTTATATAGCCAAAATGTGTTAATGCAACTACTGTTTGCTCATTGCTAATAAGGTCTTCCTCATTAAATTCACCTTCAGCGGCAACTATTTTAGTTAATCTTTCGTCTCCATATTTTTCTTTTATTTGTAATAATTCTTCTTTAATTATATCGAATACTAATCTTTCACTTCCTAGAATTTCTCTCAAATGTGCAATTAATTTCATTAATTCGTTATATTCTTCTTCTATTTTTTCTCTTTGCAATCCAGATAATGTTTTCAATCTCATATCTAGAATAGCTTGAGCTTGAATATCAGAAAGTCCAAATCTTTCCATTAATCTTTCTTTTGGATCATCATAAGAAGATCTAATAATATTTATTACTTCATCTATATTGTCTAAAGCTATTTTTAAACCTTCTAAAATGTGAGCTCTTGCTAAAGCTTTATCCAATTCAAATTGAGTTCTACGTAAAATAACATTTTTTCTATGATCTATATAATAATCTAAGCATTGTCTTAATGTTAATATTTTAGGCTCTCCATTTACTAATGCTAACATTATAATTCCAAAGGTGTCTTGCATTTGTGTATTTTTATATAATTGATTTAAAACAACTCTTGCATTTGCATCTTTCTTTAATCCAATATGAATTCTTACTGCATTTTCTCTATCGGATTCATCTCTTAATTCAGAGATTCCCTCAATTCTTTTTTCTTTAACTAAGTTTGCTATATTTTCTATTAATTTAGCTTTATTAACCTGATATGGTAATGATGTAACTAATATTTTTTGTCTTCCATTATTTAATTCTTCTATTTCTGCTTCTGCTCTAACAGTTATTTTTCCTCTTCCTGTAGTATAAGCTTGTTTTATAGCATCTCTGCCTAATATTACCCCTCCCGTAGGGAAATCAGGACCTTTAATTATTTGCATTAATTGATCATCTGTAACATTTTCATCATCTATTATTTTAATAATTCCGTTTATTACTTCTGTTAAGTTATGTGGTGGAATATTTGTTGCCATACCAACTGCAATTCCTGAAGAACCATTAACCAATAAGGCTGGAATCCTTGCGGGTAGCACTTGAGGCTCCTGTAATCTATCATCGAAGTTTGGCATAAAATCAACAGTATTTTTTTCGATGTCTGTTAACATAACTTCAGATAACTTTGACATTCTTGCTTCAGTATAACGGTATGCAGCAGCACCATCTCCATCTATAGAACCAAAGTTTCCATGTCCATCAATTAGTGGATATCTAAGTGAAAATGTTTGTGCCATTCTAACCATTGCATCATATACAGAACTATCTCCGTGTGGATGATATCTACCTAGCACGTCTCCGACTGTTGTAGCAGATTTCCTATATGGTTTATCAGATGTTAATCCATCTTCATACATTGTATACAATATTCTTCTATGTACTGGTTTTAAACCGTCTCTAACATCTGGAAGTGCACGTTGTACTATAACACTCATTGCATAATCAATGTATGCGGTTTTCATCTCTTCTTCAATGTCTCTCTCAACAATTTTGCCATCTCTATTTTCTGTTTCTTTTGAGTCCATATATTTACCTCTTTTCTAAGTCTTTTTTCTTCTTGTATTATACTAAAACGGTAACATTTTTGCAAGTAAAAACATAGATTTTTCAGGCTTTTTCCATTAAATTATTAATTATTTTTATAATACTTTTGCAAGCTCCAATTCCTCTTCATTTAATTCAAAATTTTTTCCATTATTTTTAATTAAGCTATGTAAATTTTCTATCACTCTTGCAGTTTTTATCGTATTTTCTATTGGAACTATTTCCTTCATCCTATCTTTAATTTTATTAAATTCTTTTTCCATTCCATCAAAATCTTTATTATTATAATATTCCTTCCAATTATTACAATATTTATTTATTTTTTCTAAACTATTTAATTGACTTTGAAATTCATTTTCTATATTTTTACTTATATTATCAATTATTACATTTTTTCCTTTTTTAATTAAATTTCCAACTGAATATGGTAATTTTCCATTATTAACAATTTTATTTACCACTGTATTTATTAATCCTGAAACATTATCTAAAATTCCACCAGTTTTTATTGCATTTTGAACCTGAGTTATATTTTCAAAATTTCCATTAAATATTCCAATTGCACTCTTTCCTAAATCTATTGCTGAATCTATTGCTTTTTTCACTCCCTCCTTAAATCCATTTGTTAAAATAGTATCTTTTATTTCTATCACTTGGTCTTCTATTAAATCCGGTAATAAACATCTTAATCCTAAATTTAGCCCTGAATTAATTGTCTTTCCTAAATTTGTTTCTAAAAAATTTTTTTGTTTATTATTTATTTCCAAATTATTCGAAATATTATTATTTATTTCTAAATTTTCCATTTAACCTCCTATTATTCTATAATATTTTTTTCATAATCTGCAGAATCAATTTGTGCTAATATATGATCTTCACCAACCATCATCAAACATTCACCTCTTCTAAGCGATTTTATATCTATCGCTTCTTTATCAGAAATATTTGTATATTGTTTTAATATTTTTATATTTTCTTCTTCTAAAGCAAAAAAACTTTTTATACTAGAATTATTTAATATACTTTTCCCAAATATTCCATCTTCTAATCCAAATAAATCAGATATATCCTGTGTTGCAGCAACTGCACTTCCTCCATATTTTCTTATGGTTTTAAATATTTTATATATAAAACTTGCTACATTTTTATTTGATGTTACTCCTATTAGTCTCCATATTTCATCCATGTATATAGCTTTTTTTTCATTTCTATTTTCTTTTATCTTATCCCAAAAAATATCAGTAAATAAATACATACCATATTGTATATTTTCTTCTCCTAAATCATAAATATCATATACTCCATATCCAACTTCATCTTTCCCACCTATTCCTTTATATGCAGGTGGTAACCATAAAGCTGTTATTCCTAATTCTGCTATCTTTTCTGCCTTGCTTGATACGTTCAACCAAAAGTCTTGATTTGTTTTTAAATACCATTCAAAACATTGCATTATTGTTCCATTTATTTTTTTCAATTTTTACACTTTCTTTCTTCTGTTTTTCTTTGAATTTTTCTTATTTTTTGATATTGCTATTCTATCATAAAAGGTAAAAAAAATAAAGCCTTTTATAGCTTTATCTATTATAGGAAATATAATAATGCACAGAAAATTTATTTAATAATTTTCGCACACGAACAATCCACAGACTTTAAAATGTTCTAAATAAGTACAATGTATTAATATTAGTTTTTGTTCTTTCACATTCCATTAACTAAACTTCAAGTTTATAAAAAACTTTTTTACCTTTTTTTAATATAGCATATCCTTCACTAAAATCACTTCCAGAAAGTACATAATTACAATCTGTTATTTTATTATCATTTAAACTAATACTATTTTGAGATATTAATGTTCTTGCTTGACTTTTAGATGGTGCTATTTCTGTTTTTATCAAAGCATCTATTATAGAAATATTTGTACTTTCTAATTTCATAGAAGGCATATTTTCTATAGAACCTTGACCATTAAATAATGCATTTGATGCTTCTTCTGCCTTTTTGGCTTCCTCCTCTCCATGTATTAATTTAGTAATTTCATAAGCAGCTATTTTTTTAGCTTCATTAGTCTTTTCATCTTTTAATGATGCTAATCTTTTAACTTCTTCCATGTCTAAAAATGTTAATAATGATAAAACTTTTTCTACACTTTCATCTTCAATATTTCTCCAATATTGATAAAATTCATAAGGTGAAACCTTATTAGCATCTAACCATAATGCTCCTTTTTCTGTTTTCCCCATTTTTTTACCTTCTTTTGTTGTTAATAACTTAAATGTCAAACCATAAGAATCATCTCTTCCTATTTTGCGTATTAAATCCACTCCTCCAATAATATTAGACCATTGATCATTTCCACCTATTTCTAGTTTACAACCATAAGTATTATATAAATGTAAAAAGTCATAAGATTGCATTAACAT
>ERZ780141.746-NODE-746-length-22571-cov-8.427829_pt1 | contig 22571 bp, 20 predicted proteins | sample MGYA00433080_ERZ780141 | MGnify/ENA primary metagenome ERZ780141 (study PRJEB29588, sample SAMEA2154047) | human gut metagenome | biome: human gut; feature: human-associated habitat; material: faeces | place: Denmark | collected 2008/2010 ... | reverse complement strand
CCCGCACAGGGTTTGCCACCCCAACCCGCTCCGCCAACTATGGCAATCGGCTCTCAGAGAAATCTGAGAGCTTTTTTGTTGCTTGAATTTGTTTCTCATTTCTCTTTATGCGGTCTATATGTTTTGCCTTGCTTGCCCATTTTGGAAGCACAGCGATTGCAGCAGTAGCGTTTGTCTGCACGGCGTCCGCTGATGAGAAAATAATTGCTGCATTCAAGATTGGCGCAGCGGTGGTATTCGCCCGGATTGAGCAGCAGCTGATACAAATCAAGATAAATTGCCTGCATAAGATAGCTGCATTGCCAAAGGCTGGTAAATTTTTCTTGCGCCAGGTCCATTTGCGGTCTGGCGGTATAGATATTATCGTTGATGATATCGAGCAGGACGCGTCTGGCAAAAGTGTGGTCAAGGCTTATGCTTGGAATATCTTCAGCGAGAATTATAGCAGTAAGCTGTTTCTTCGTCAGCAGGTCCTTGTCATAATCAGCAAGTGTGTGCAGCATATGCTTGTCTACAACTGCGAGAAAGTCTTGCAGCTGGCAGGCGTAGTCTGCATCTGCTTTACGGATATTCTTGAGCAGCTGCGTGTGCGAAATGCGCTTGTGTGTAGCAAAGTATTCTGCGGTCCTGAGAGTAGGTGCTTCGATGCGCGGCAGCAGGTAGTGAATGCCACGCGCGCTGTAATGCAGCAGGTAGGCAAGTGCATAGATAACGCCTGCCAGTGTCCCTTCGTGCCGGAAGAGATAGCTTTGAACAATAAGCAGGCTGCGGACGATTTTGACGCAGCGGGCAAAAAGGCGCAGGCTCATAATGTCCATTTCGTCTACCTCGAACAGTGTGTAATTCAAGGTAACCTCGGCGTCATTGGCAGCATAGTCTTTTTCTGCAAGTATATCTCCCAGATACAGGGTGTCGTCGATAAAGCTGAAATCGTTGATGAGCATAGAGTGATTTTCGTCGTCAAGGTGTGCACGTTTCTCAAGGCAGCGCTGCGAAGAATAGGGCAGGCCGTAGGCATTGCAGAAGGCAAGCACCTGCTTTTTATCGTTTTCATCAATATTGGCGAAGGCTATAGTCAGGGAAGAAGCTGCCGCACCTTCCTCACTTTGTGAAGCGATAGTTTGCGTATGAAAGGGGCCTTGGGCGCAGATAAAGTCGTCCTGACCGTTAAAAAAGCGGCGAATTTGATAATTGCCGCAGATATTATTGGTGAAGAATTTGGGAATCACTGGCGCCGGAAAGGCGCGTTGCATTGTCGTCATAGGTATAACCTCGCAAAAATCTAAAATCTTATGTTGCTAGCAGATGCTGATGTTTTGTCGGCATCTGCTTTTTCGTCATTATAATATCACAAAAAAGAAATTTTATCATGGTGTTATTGTTTCTGACTTCATCTTATACTAAAAGCAGGCGGTGGTCAAGTAAGCTTGCGGATTTTATGTCAAATATATTCCATATATATAAAATCTAAAGCACCGCAAGAGCCATCTTTTTAGTGCATAATAGAAGGGAAGAGATAAGAAGTGATGCTTTTTGTTTGAAGAAAAATATAAAACTATTGGCTTAAATATTATGTATTATCGCAGGTCATTGAGTCTGACGCAGAGCGAGCTGGCGGAGAAAGCCCAAATGTCAAGGGCGCGCGTCTCGGATATAGAATGCGGTAAGGGACCGTTTAATATGGAGTCTATATTTTTGCTGGCGCAGGCCCTGGGGGTTGACCCGGTGCGGCTTCTGCAGGAGAGAAAGTGAGAAGCAGCGGCAATAAAAAATATTAGAGGGAGGCAGATATTATGTCAAAGTATTGTATTAAGTGTGGAGCCGAAATTGATGACCAAGGCAGGTTTTGTCCGGTATGCGGGACAGATCAGTTACCGAAGATTGAGCCGACAAATGTAATTTGCCCTAAGTGTGGTACAACTTATCCTATTGGTGTCAAATTTTGCACAAAATGTGGTTTTCAGTTGGGAAAAGCTCATAGCAATGATAACCCCAAGGATTTTAAAGAAATCTTCAGCAGACTTTTTGGTAATAATCCCGAACGTAAACCTGCTTTGAATAAGGAGATTTTTAAAGAGCAGTTTTTGAGCTTTGAGGGACGCATCAATAGATTGGATTATTTTCTCAAGAGCATGAGTAGTTGTTTGGTGTTTTTTATTATCGCCTGCATCATCGACGAGTTTGTAGATGATTATTATATGGAAGCAATTGATTATCTGGCTTGCTTCATAGGCTTAATAGCTTTTACTATTTTGGTTTGGATAAATAGTGCTATATCGGTTCGTCGCTTGCACGATTTGGACAAAGATGGCTTATTAGTATTATTAACCTTTGTGCCACTTCTCAATGGCTTTTTTGAGTTGTATTTACTGTTTGCGCCTGGTACGGTAGGTGATAATCGCTACGGAGCAGATCCTTTGCAATAGTACTCAATTTTATAAAACATTTAACTGGAAAAGTTATACGAGGAGGTCATAGTGTGAAAAAACTGTTTTTTTATGCAATGCTTATCTTAACAGTGGTGCTTACCGGTTGTGGTAAGTCAGAAGAGCAAAAAATTCATTCCATGTATCTTAACAACAGTACGAAGGTTGCTGAGATGGAAACAGAGCAGGCTCAGGCCATGCTGGAAAATCGCAATATTGATAAACAAAAAATGCTCAAGCAGATTAAGAGTTTAATTGAAGAAAATGAAAAGAATATCGCCAAGCTGAGTGATGAAAAATATGATGAAGCGAAGGCCAATGAGAGCGTTAGGGATTTCAACAAGAAAATGATGGAAAGCAAGGATAATGGTCCTTCTAAAAAAGATGGGGAGAAAGCCATCAAACGCTACCAAATAGCTAATTACGCCAAAAGCGTGAAGGATTATCTGCAGGCTTATAATGTTTATCTTAAGAGAGTCTGCTCTAATATGGAACAATATTCTGGCGATAATGGACCAATGGAAATGGAAGCCTTTGAAAAGGTAGAATTCCAAAATGCTGTTTTGCAGCACGATTTAAACTGGTATGGCATGGCTAATGATGGTGAATTTCATAAGGGAGCCGCTTATTTAGATTGCAGTGACGCTTCGTATCGAGTTCAACAAATTGGCGATACCAAGCTAGGCTTTGCCGTGCTTGAACGACGCAAGATTGATGATTGGGTTTATAGTGTAACGATAGCTTTTACTAATATGAGCAAAAATGAAACAATAGACCTTGATAAGCTTTCTGTTAACCTGAGAATTGGCAATGACTTGCTAACGCCTAAAAAATTTAATGTTATTACTTTTGGCGATCGTAATGATTTAAAAGGCTTCAAATTGAATTCTAAGCAAGTTTTGACAGTAGAGTGCCAATATTTCTTAGAGAGTAAATACAAGGACTTTAATTTACACTGGACTCAGTTAGAATTAGATAATGGTAAAGGCAAGCTGCTCATCAATACAGGTGCCTATAAATATAATGTGCAAGGCATTTTAAACATGCAGCAGGAAGAGAACAATAGTAAAGCAACTACATACAGCAATAGCAATGCAAATAGCAGTGTGAATAGCAGTGGACCGCGTTATAATTTATATCATCCGCAAGCGTTTTTGAATGGCGATAAATATATACCGGAGGTATTCCAACGACAGGGAGCACATCGTTATGTTGATTGTCGCAGTGCAAAAATTATCTCGCGCAATAATGGCCAAACTATTGTGCAATATGACATGATTTTAATAAGCAGCACTGGGCAGCAAAGTCGAAAGCAATGTATTATAGGTCTGCTTACTGGTAAAGGCTATGATGTTCAATATCGGGCTGATGATGGTTCGTGGCATTCTATGGATAGGACAACTGCATCGCTGGCTGGATATAACGCTGGTTTAGTATTGATTGATTATTTACAGTTATAAGGTAACAGGCAGGGCTGCGTTTTGCAGTCCTGCAAAAATTTATTTAACATGTTGAACTTTAAATGTATTCATGCTCATGTGGCAAATGGATGATTTGACGAGAGTTTGGAAGAAAAACGCACTATTACTTCTTATCGAAATTATGGCGGAAATATAAATTACGTAAGCATATTGCAAAACTCAAAAAGTAAAGCGCAAGAAATTAAACTATATGTAAAGTTGTAAAAAGATTGTGCAAAGATATGAATTTGAGAATATGCGATAATATATTGGTAAAAGGAGTGATGGCTAAATGTTTGCGTCGAGATATAAGAAAATAGGTGCTAAGATAGTTTTTTACAGAAAATTGCGGAGCATGACACAGGAAAAGCTTGCCGAAGAAGTTGGCATTACGCCGCAATATTTATCGCGTATTGAAAATGGCGGCTATACAAAAAGCGTGTCACTTTCGACTTTGATGATGATTGCTGGAGCATTAGATGTTACTATGAGCCAGTTAATGGAAGGAGTAGAAGATACTTCTTTATAAATTTTGGAGGCAGCATATGAGTGATAAGCTAAAGCGTAGTCAGGTAGATGATATTAACAGACGCAACAATGCGGCTGACAGCTATAAAAACAGATCCTTTGGCAATAAAAAAAGTATAACTGACGAATATACGGGTAAGAGAATTTTTTATAATGCTAATAAGCATATTAATGAAAAGCAATCAAACGTTGACCACATTGTTCCGTTAGATGAGCAAATCAGGCGTTATAGCTCTGATTTGACGCCGGAGCAGATAAGAACAATGGCTAATGCTGATGCAAACCTTGCTAATACCAATGCTTCGCTGAACAAGTCCAAGGGTGCGCTGAATAACCACGAGTATATAGCAAAAAAATATACTGAAGCAGGCGCTGCGCAAATTAATGATGTATCAGAGACTTTATTTGGCAAGAAAATCTTCAAGACAAATAAAAAAGCTGTTGACTGCCCGGATGCTGTGACGAGCGTTAATATGCTGAAAGAAGAAGTGAAGGCAGAGGCGCATATACGGACACAGGCGACTAAGTATAAAATAGAAAATACGGTTAATGAAATAAAAAACAGCAAAGTTATCAGTTCTAAGTTGGATGCAGTTGCGCCATCGGTAAAGAAGGCTGCTTCTGCCGGCAGGGAAGCAGCCTTTGTAACTGTAGCTGTTTCCGGCTTGACTAATCTTGTGGGCTTGGTGAAAGGTGAACAGGACATTAAGCAGGCTGTAAAAAATGTCGGGAAGGATACTGTAAGGAGCTTTGGCAGTGCTGCCGGTATTTCGGTAGTGCAGGATGGTGTTGTCGCAGTAGCGAAAAAAGCCGGGGCGAAGGATTTTGCCAAACTTGCAGGTAAAAATTTGCCGATTATGCAGCTGACGATGGCTGTAGAAATAGGTGGCATTGTTGCGAACTATTTAGATGGCAATATCAGCGGCGAAGAATGCTCTGCGCAAATTGTTTGCGGTACTGCAGGTGTATTGGCAGCGAACATGGCTTTTGCCTTGGGCGGACCGGTAGCGGCAGTGGTTACTTCCCTGGTTGTGGGAGAAATAACCAGAGCGGTCACTAAATATCAGATGGAACGTAGGTTGGATAAAAAACGTCAGGCGGAATTTAAGCATATTATTAATACTGCATTGCAAAGTTTAGCGCAGCAAAAGCAGCGGATTGATGAATACAATAAAGCAAGAGATGCATATATGACGGCGGCTTTTGATGGTGGTTTTGAGCTTGTTATGCAGGGCGTTTACGCAGTAGATGATAAAGCGATTACCCAAGGACTGAATAATATTCTGGCGGTATTTAAGCAAAAATGTGCTTTTCAGTCGCTGGAAGAGTTTAACAATTTTTTTGATGATAAAGATGCAGTGCTGACATTATGAAGGGGGTAAGATGATATGATCGGACTTATACTTGGGGCAGCGGTTTTCGGCAGCGGCTTTTATGGTGCTGAGAAATCAATGCAGATAGATAGCAGGACAAAAAAGCGTTATGCTAAAGCTTTTGCTATGGAACAGGAAGCCCACAGGCTGGTGGAAGCCAAGAAGCAGGCAGCAGATAATGCTATGAAGAAGCTTTCCAACCGTAAGCGTTCAATATTGATTACTTCAATGCAGAATTTTGTTGCTGTGTACAGCAAGCTCATGAAAATTGACTTTCGTGATGACAAGATGCTGGCAGTTTTAAATCAGCAGAGCTTTAGCACAGAAGAAATACAGATTATCCATGCAGTAGCGCAGACAGCAGTAAGACCAATGACAGATAAAGAAATTGCTGTCAGTATCTTAAAGGGCTTCGGTATATTTGGCTTAGGCAATGCGTTTATCAATGATTCTGAAAGGGAGCTGCAAATGGCTGGCGCACAGCTGCGCAGTTCACGTGTTGTCTACAGTCAGGCTGAAAATTTAGCTGCTGTTTTAGACGGCGTGATAGATTCTTGCAATAAGGTGTCTGATTTATTGCCAAAGTTAAACAGGTTGTTCATGCAAGCTATTACATATTCAGATGAACTTATTGCTGCTAAGGGCATGGATAGAGCTGCTTATACAGAAAACGACCGCAAGACCTTTTGCAGCTGTATAAATTTGGCGGTTACACTGAAAAAAATTATTGATGCTCCTGTACTTACGGACGAAGGAAAGGTTACGCAAGAAACAAAGGAAGCGTTGTCGATTGGCAGTCAGTGTATGCAGGATATAAAAAATTTGTAGATTTGGAGGAATCAATATGAAAAAGTTTGTGGTTAGTGAAAAATGCATTGCTTGTGGCAACTGCTTATTAGAAACAAAACTGTTACAGGAAGATGCTGAAGGCAAGGCTGTGCCTACCAATGGTGGCTATTTTAGTGATGATTTTTTAGCGAAGGCTGAAGAAATTGTTGCAGCTTGCCCTGTACAAGCTTTGAGCATAGCGGAAGGCGAAGGCGCAGACTTAAGCAAGCTGCCGGAAAAACTGCAAAACGCTTTAGCAAAGATTACCGTTCCGAAGGTTAGTAGGGAAGATGTCAAAATGCACGCACAGGATTACCGTATGACTTGTTCCTATCCGCAGGGAGAATATCGTTATGATTATTCCAGCGAAAGCAGAGCTATGAGTGCTGCAGAAAATGAATTTGACCGTATCTGCTATTCACAGTATAAGAATTTAATTCTTGAGGTTTTTGTGCAATACAAGGAAGATAAGCTGAGAAAGTTTTATACCTTTGATGAAAGCGGTTTTTGGGGGCAGATTAACAAGCCATATGCAGATGTGCTGCAGGAATTTGCCGGAGCAGCTGCTGCAGGTGGAATTAAGCTTCCGGCAGACTTTAAAGAATTTGCGGTTTTCCCCGGCGGCAGTGCTAATGAGAAGGATTCGGTGCTTGTGTATATGCTCAATGTAAGGCTCAAAGAGTTTGAAGACCGTGGCTGCGAGGATGTAATGAGAGAGCTTCACGATATTCCGCATACTTCACGTAGCGATTATCGGATCGATATGGATTATGATGATATGGAAGTATATGCGGGCACGAGTTTCTTCGGTAATGATAAATACGAAGATAAATACTGTTATAAAGATGTATATAAGGCTTGCGAAGATTTTATGGGAGATTTGAAGAACGCTATAAATTATGTGGATTACGATTCCCAAGTTTTCGACAGCATTGATACGGCCTTAAAGGATTACAAAGAGCGTGTGCAAAAGGAAATAGCTAAAAAAGTTGCCCTGCTGAGTAAGGCAGTTGCAAATTCAAAAGCAGCACTGCTGAATAGCGGCGTTGGAGATTCCAAAGCAGCACTGCTGAAATAAGGCAGATGCAAATTGATAGGATTAAGTAATTGTTAAATTGTTGTAGGTTTATAAGAAGTGCCGCACGAAATACACTTATGTTAATTTGTGCGGTATTTCTCGTTTTTATTATATTGATAATATGCTATAATAAGTAGTAGGAATTTACCTCAGTTGCAATAAGGTGGCGCTAATTATGCCGGAATAAAATATTAAAGGTTATAATTAAATTAGTTGACCGAAAATGCTTAGCAGATTTAGCCTTATGCAGCTAATATAAATTAAGGGGCTGGTTTCCATGAGTTGGAAGGTTTATGTAAAAGTCAATCGTTGGCTATGAGTTTTGCTGAAGAATGTTCCTGCGTGGCGCAGGCTTTTTTTGGAGACGCATATTGGCGGTTGGCTTTTTTGATTTAACTTGATAAAAATAGCGAAAAATTTATTCTGTAAAAGAGTTTAGTAAAAAATCAGGAGGGAAAATTTTATGAGTAATTTAGCATCATTAACAACGCAAAGAGATGGCTTGTTAAAAAAGATTCGTGAAATTGAAGCAGCTTGTGAAGGTATAGAAAATGAGAATAATGCCAAGAGAGTACAGGAATTAAATTTAGAGCAAACACAGTACTCGGCGCAAAGACAGGAAATCGCTGCCAAATTGGCAGTAGTAGATGGAAAATTAGCAGCTATAAATGCAGGGATAATGGAATTAGGAGGGACGGGTGTCGAAAAAATTCTTGAGGCAATCAAGAATCAGAGATGGTATTTTATAAAAAACAAGCCTAAAGTTCTTTTTGATAAGAGTACAGGATTGCTTTGGGCTAACTTAAATACGTTTAATTATCTAAAAGAAGGTAGAAATGGTTATTTTTCATCTGAGGTTGATAATATAATTAGCGGTTATTCATTCGGTATGGATGGCTTTAGAGTACCAACTTGTTATGAGCTTTGGCAGGCAGTAGAGGATAAAACGATACCTTTTCATCGAAAGGGTGATGGATATTGGGGGTTACTTGGTAACTATTATTATATTTGCGAATATAACGGTGATAGAAAAAGAAAATACTTGGGGGAACAAGGTGCTACAAGTAAATTATATGATAATAGAGACAATTCTGGAGCATTATTCCCTTGCTCTGATTATTTGATTCAAGACACTGACTATCAAGAAAAAGTTAAACCGGGAAATCCTGTTTACACCGAAAAGGAACGCCTGCAATTTACCTTAGACCTCTTCACGAAAAATGAATTATGGCCAATTTTTGATGATGCGGAGGTTACGGAGCTTTATAAGCAAATATACTTTGAAAAGCCCAAGCTTTTAGCGCAATTACAGGAGCTGCAAACACAAATTAATGATTTGCAGAAGGTCACGTTGCTTTCATCAGATTTTGATTACACAGCGTTGCTGGCAAAGTATGATATCAAGGCTATTGATGCTTCTCTCATCAAGTATTATCAGGCTGTGCAGCAGTGGTGCAGAGAACTCATGGAAAAAGTAGATTATTACGAAGAACAAAAGGCGTCGGTAATCAAGGATTTCAATTTAATCAGTCTTAAGCTTTCAAAAAAATATGAAGCTAATCCCAACCTTACAGAAGCAGAAAACACCTTACTGTGTGACAGACAACACTTCTTCCAAAAAAACTTTTCTTTGGGAATGAACAGCGTTAAAACAAAGCTTTTGGCTGTGAAGAAGCAGGCCGATGCTTTGGAATACAGAATTGATGAAATTGATGAGGGTGAAAATTCTCTTCGTGAATTGGCAGAGCTGGAGCAGGAAAAGAGAGCAAGCTTTGCTTTCCTGGCGGAAAATACTGCCAAAATCATCAAAAATGCGTTGCGCAAGATTGAATATTTTGAGGCAAATCACACCTTCGTCATGAATGCTATTAATATCTGGGAAAACTGGACCGAAGGCTATAGAGTTTTCAAAACAACCTATAAAGAGGATATGAAGCATGACTGCGAGGACGATGGTATTGAAGAAGAAATATGGTCCGCTTGGTATCAGGATTGGCAGCAGCTAAGATATGCGATTGAATTAAAGGTGCAGCCGGTTATTGAACGTGGCTTGCGCGGTGACATGCCGACGAATAAAGAAGTGAAGGCATCTGTCCCAGAACAGCTTATTCATATTTTGGATGAGTATAAAAAGCAGATTGATAAATTTTATAAGGAAGAACGCAAAGGAATTTATCAGAAATTTGCTTTTCAGGCCGGTGGCAATTTACAGGATAAGTTTGAAACAGAAAGCAGTCTTTACAAATTTGTGGCGATGCTTCAGTCAGAGCTGCAGGATATTATCTTCAACTGTAAGAATGCAGAAGACAGAGTCTGGATCTTGAATTGGGCAAATAGCCTGCTGGATATTCAAATTGACGAAATTTTAAAGTTTGTTGCCAATAATGATTTACAAAAAATATCACACACCATCTTAGATGAGTTTGCTGCTTTGAAACAAAAGAATTATGATATTTACCTTGCAGATGCTAAAGCATATAGTGAAGAAAAGGCAAGGCGTGAAAAGGCGTATAATTCTTTGATTTTCAAAATGCGTAAGGATTTGGCTAAGTAGCAAAGGAAGTAATGGTTTATGGAAAGCGTTGTTCCGCAGCTGCCGATAACTGATGCAGTATTTACTGAAGAAATTTGGGTGCAGAAGAATCCTGTAATGGGTGACCATATACGCGTAAAACGTATGCATGGTATTTATACGCATCACGGTATCTATGTTTCAGACAATGAAGTTATTCATTTTACCGGTACAGATGATGATAGCATTATGGATTCATCGAAAAACAGGGTTATCAGTTCAGATTTAAATTTTTTCCTCAAAGGCGGCGAGCTGGAGGTAAAAGAATATACTGATGAAGAGTTTCAGGACCTGTATGCGCCCGACCAGATAGTTGCTTATGCACGTAGCTGCATTGGTGATGGCGATTATAATGTAATTTTTAATAATTGTGAGCACTTTGCCAATGTTTGTACCTTGGGCAGGTTTAGAAGCCACCAGGTAGAGCGATTGTTTCAAAATAAGGAGAGTGATGATATGGGAATCTTGGGTAGCATAGGTAGATGGGTTAAAGGATTTTTTGGTGGCAGTTCTAGTAGTGGTGGTAGTCGCTCGACAAGCTCAACAGTATATGAGCCCGATAAGGTAAGGATAGCTGAGATTGAGCAGAACACAAAAATCAGATTAGCCACTATGGAACGCGAACGTCAGGAGCTTATGCATAAGGCGCAGCTGGAGTTTTTGCAGGCGCATTACGATTGTGAAGAAGCACTTGTGCAGGCCAAGGTGAAGGGATTTGCTGCGACAGCAGAGATGATCATCAGAATGCAGTCCAAGCTGACCGAAATTGCAGAAACACGTATGGAAATTATCGAAAAAGGCTCATTGCCTATTGTCAAGGATATTGAAAAATTTTATGATGAGTTGGGTGATAAAGTAAAAGCAGATAACGATGAGTACAATATGGAAAAACTCCCAGCGTTATTAGAAATCTTGGGAAAATATGAGATTGATTCACCTGCGCATAAGCTGTATCAAAAGCGTATTGAAGACGATATGAGATTGCAGAGTGAGTATTACATGAAGCAGTTGGACAATATTGCGATACGTCAGCAACAGGTTATTAATGGCTTTATCAAAAGTAAAAATAGCATTATAGAACAAACAGGTATGCTGACTAAGGAACTGCTGGCGAGCGTACAGAAGCAAACGTTAGAGCTTAGTCAAGGTGGAGAGACAAGCTTAAAGGAAATACAGCAAAAACAGCAAACGCTTTTGTCAGTTCAGAAACCGTTGGCTTTAAGCGAAGGCAAGCAGGTTGGAGTGAAGAACAAATAACTTCAATTCTTATACTTACTCCGCCAATTATGGCAATCGGCTCTCGGAGAAATCCGGGAGCTTTTTTGTTTTGTAAAATTGGGCATTGGTCCAAATTTTGGGGTTGGGCTGTTACATGAGTGTGGGTCGACCTAGTCCGTAGTTGTGGGTAGACCTATTACAATATGTGGGTCGTGCTAGTACAAATTTTGTGGTCGACCTAGTCCATGTTATTGGGTTTCAATGGCTGGAGCGTATTGCTCCAGCCATTTTCGTCTTTAAAGAGTGAATTTATCGTATTTGTTGAGACAATAAAGGATTCGGTTACGGGTTCGTTTAAAATTTCTAAAGCCGTTGGCATTTATAATAAGTTTCTTCAAAATTCTGTTCTTCGATTCAATGTAACTGTTATTTATGCGCCTGCCATTAATCGTTGTAAATGAGTTTAGTATTTCTTGTTTCCAATTAACTAGAAGGCCATAAAATTCATTGTATTCAGGTATTCCGAAGTCACCAAATCGGTTCTTAAGTATATCATAGTTTTCTTCGAGACTGCCGGAAGCTTTGTAATATTCTCCACTCTGATTAAATTTCAGATACAATTCTTTTAAGTTATAAGCAATTTCCAACTCTGGAAATTGAGCAAACAGTAAGTCTCGGATATCTCTTAAATTGACATAACGGCCTAAGGCTTTGTTGTATTTTGGTTCATTATCTAAGTCCGTAGTATGGTTAAATACAAAATTAAATTTTCTTAGAAGATACTCATAGGTATGGTTTTCAGTATTTCGTGCCCATCTTAGCCTAATCTTATTAAAGTCATCTGTAAGATGTTTGGTTACATGAAAGCTGTCTGCACAAACAATGGCATCCGGGAAACATATCTGTGCAACATCCCTAAAATTGTCATACAGATCCATAGATATATACTTTACGTTATTGAGTTCGCTGCGTTTGAGAGTGTAATTCTGTATATCTCCACGGATAGAGGCAAAATAGTCAATAAGGTAATGCTTTCTGCGAGTAGGAAGTACATCTATTACTTCACCCGTGATAAAATTCATGAGCAGGCAGCAGTAAAGAGAATCCATATCAGATTCAGGGAAATAGTGCTCATCCATGGATAATACCATTGGTAAAGGCTTACGCATAATATCTACGTGTTTGTCAAATAATCTTAGAACAGTAGCTTTGGAAACATGGTATCGTTCAGCAACACTGGTATAAGTGTCTTCGGGATGCTTTAAATCTTTCAAAATATTAATTTTGGTTTCGTGAGTTAGTCCGTCATTGGCTTTAGTAAAGGGATTAAGTTCGTTAAAAGAATAAGAACACTTGGGACAACGGAATCTTCTTTGGCGATAAACAATGCTACATTTACGGTTGACCAGTGTAGAGTGTGTGAGAGTTCGTGGGTAGTATCCATGAATTTTTACAGGTCCGGAACAGAACGGACAGATCTTAGAGGTAACTTTTAGCTTAAGATTAATAATGATTGAGCCGTCGGACTGCGCAATGGTTTGTAGTTCCTCAATCTTATCCTCTTGAATGTTAAGCATATTTGTGATAAACTGACGCATAGATAAAAATCCTCCTTCGTCTTAGTCATATAGGCAATTACTATTTTAACGAAGGAGGGTTTATTTGTTTAGATGTGGCTTGTGCAGAAATTTTAGTCTGTACAAGGCACTCTTGCTTATTGTTGAACAGGGAATTTTTGCCTACGACCACAAAAGCTGTACTAGGTTGACCCAAAGATTTGGACTAGCTCGAGCACAAGAATGTACTAGCGAAACCACAAAATGTACCAGGTCTTAATCGAGCACAAAAATTGGACTAGGTCGACCCAACCACAAGTAATGGACTAATGCATAAAATTGTTCCTTGCGAAATGTTACAGCGGTTTACCCCGCACAGGGTTTGCCACCCCAACCCGCTCCGCCAACTATGGCAATCGGCTCTAAGAGAAATCTGAGAGCTTTTTTGTTTTTGAAAAGCCTGCATCATCGTGAAAACTTTATTGACAAGCATCCTTAAAAGTGTTATAAATTTATATTTGTTAGATGTTTTATGTACATGAGAGGATGAATATTTATGAGAAAAAATACTGTAATTTCCCTGACGGCTACGCTGTTGGCTGCGAATATATCTTTTGCGGTACCGGCTTTTGCCGATGATTTACAGACATACAATCTTGATACGATGGTTGTTACCGCGCAGCGTGAAAGCAAGCGTGATGTTGATACACCTGCTTCCGTTACAACCGTATCACAGAAGCAGCTTGCTGAAACAGGCGCTGCTAATCTTTTTGATGCCTTGCGTTTGCAAAGCGGCGTAACTACCTATTCCTATGGCGGCAGCCAGTCCCTTGGCGGTATGAACGCAAAAATCCTGATGCGCGGTGCGAATAAAGGCACTGTGGTAATGATTGACGGTGTACCTGCCAACATCAATGAAACCTATTATCTGGATTCCATTCCTGTAGAATCTATTGCACGCGTAGAAATTGTTAAGGGCGCTGCTTCTACTCTTTACGGTTCCGAGGCTTCTACCGGTGTTATCAATATCATCACGAAAAAGAAAATGCCCAACACCTTATCTCTGACTAAGGGTGAATACGGCAGGGAGAAGGCAGCACTGACATTGAATGCCGACAAGCTGAATTTTGCAGTAGCGCTGGAGCAGAGTGACCCGATGAAGGGATACAGCAGTAATTATAAGCAGATTAATGATTTAAACAAAAAGTCCTTTACCGCAAGCTATAAGTTTGATGATAATTGGAGTTTTTCACATCAGCACAATGACAGCAAGTATTCCTATGATCAGTATGACAAAACCTGGAGCAAGCTTACCGAGGATGCGAATTACCACTATATTGATGATTTTTCACGCTTACAATATAAGGATGACAGCGTGAGTGCCAATTTGTTTTATAACCGCAGCAACCGCAGAAATCAGACTTACAATGTTAAGGGCTCTAAATGGACCAAGTCCGATCATTTACGCTTTGATACCATAGGCCTTGATCTGCAAAAGCAGATTACCGGTAAATTCGGTGATGTTATTGTTGGTACGACGGTTTCCCGTGATTCCTATAAAAATGATATTACCGTAGCCAAAAATATTAAACCGGGTACGAAGATTAACGAATTCAGAACGAATTATGCTGTGTTTGCACAGCTTTCCAAGGATCTTGGTGCAGGCTATACTGCTACAGTAGGTGCCCGTGAAACTGTTGTAGAGGCCAATAAGCGTTACAATGCTTTTACTCCGCAGTTTGCTTTGCTGAAGAAGCTGGATAACAACAGCAGCTTATATGCAAATGCGGCAAAATCTTTTAAGATGCCTACATTTACCCAGATTTACGGCGGTGGTGGTGCCAACTTTGCGGCTAATCCTTTACTGGAGCCTGAAGAAGGCTGGACCTATGAGTTCGGTTACAAAAAGACATCTAATACAAGCATGTTCAAAGCTGCTTTGTATTATATGGATTTGGATACTATTGAGTACGAAGGCAAGGGAACCAGCTCCAATCCGTATGTGACACGTAATATGTCCTTTAAAAACAAAGGTCTGGAAATGACCTATGAGAAGGATTTCGGCAGCAAATACAGCTATTCTCTGGGCGCTAATTTCTGCAATCCTATGGGTAAAAATAAAAAAGGCGTATGGGAGCGTAAATTTGCACGCGAGCAATACAATGCCGGCATTAAATACCATGATGCTAAGTTCAATGCTGCGCTGACAGGCATGTTTACTACGGACAGAGCCAGCGGCTGGGGCGATTTGCTGCCGGTAAACTTTATTGCCGGCTATAAGTTCGATAAGAGCAGCAGTGTAGAGCTTGGCGTGGAAAATATCTTCGACAGGGATGATATCGTAAGCAATCCGGGCTCCGCTACCAAGTATTACTGCCTGCCGCGCATGGTGCATGTAACTTACACTTATACATTCTAACCATAAATAGGTTGCTATGTTTCTAGGGCGTTTTGTTTGCAAAGCTTTTTATCTGACCATACTAAATATCCATAAATTGAGCTTATTCAGATGCCAGTCGATAGGTTATAATGATTACATTATTAAAGTGAAGGAGTGTGTCTTATGACCTTGATGAATAAAGCATTGACAATTGCCGGCAGCGATACAAGCGGCGGCGCCGGTATGGAAGCAGATATTAAAACTATGGAGGAGCTGGGCGTTTATGGTATGCCTGCTTTGACCTGCATTGTAACAATGCACCCGACTACCTGGGAACACAGCGTATTCCCTCTGCCTTTGGATTTGGTGGAAAAGCAGCTGGTGACAGCGATTGAAGGTGTTGGCATCAATGCGATGAAAACCGGTATGCTGGGCAGTGCAGAGCTGGTAGAGCTGGTTGCAGCTACGATTGATAAGTACAATTTGCAGAACGTTGTTATTGATCCGGTTATGGTCTGCAAGGGCTGTGACCTGATTCTGGTGCCGGATGCGGCAGAATCTATCAAAAAGCTGCTGATGCCGCGCTGCGATATTATTACCCCGAATACCGTGGAAGCTGCTTATCTTGCAGATATGCCTGAGGTTACTACCGTAGAGCAGATTAAGGAAGCAGCAGAGAAGATTGTTGCTGCCGGAGCGAAGAGCGTTGTTATCAAGGGCGGCGAGCGTCTGAGCGACAATTCCGCTATTGATATTTTTTACGATGGCAAGGAATTCACAGAAATGGCTGTGCCGAAAATTTATCCTTCCTACAACCATGGCGCAGGCTGCACCTTCTCGGCAGCAATTACCGCAGGTCTGGCAAACGGCCTTAGCATGAAGGAAGCTGTGCTGCAGGCAAAGAAATTTGTCACTGCTGCGCTCAAGCATGGCTTTGCTATCAATAACATTGTCGGCTGCACCAATCATACCGCGTATAGAAAATATAGCGAATAAAAGAAATAAAACCGTCATTTCCTCAGACTATTGGGGAAATGACGGTTTTTTTTGTATGCAAAAATGCTTATTACAGAGTAGTGGAATCCATAGTGCAGTCTTCCAGCAGCTTTTTGGCATCAACATATTGCGCAATGCCTGCAGCTACCTTCTTCGATTCCTTCATTGCCAAAACGACGGTAGCAGGACCATGTACCACATCGCCGCTGCTGAAGACACCGGCGCGGGTAGTCATGCCGTAGGGACGGTCACGGGTTATAACAAAGCCCTGTTTATCAACCTGAATACCCTTAGTGGAAGAAACAATACGTGCTGCAGGTTTCTGGCCTACTGCGAGGATAACGCAGTCGCAGGGTATAAGCTCCTGACCGCCTTCTGCAATAAACTCACCGGTTTCGGTTTTGGTGATGTTTTGCAGCAATAAGCCGGCTAATTCGGTTTCGTCCGCTGCCGTAGCCTGACGGCGGATGTTTTTTAAAGCGCGCATCTGCTTTTTGTTGAAGTAGGCGATAGGCTGCTTCAGGAAGCGGAACTGTACACCTTCGGCAACAGCGGCTTCATATTCGGATGGAAAAGCAGAAATTTCAGCTTCCGTTTTGTGGTAGACGATGGTAACATTTTTTGCGCCGCGGCGGATAGAGGTGCGGGCCGCATCCATAGCCACGTTGCCTGCGCCGACAACGATAACGTTGTCACCGGTGTGCAGCAGTGTTTCGCTGGCATCCAGCTTGCCTCCGTCAGCCAATACAACCATACGCAGGAAGTAGGTTGCGGTCAAAATACCGGACAGCTCTTTGCCGGGGATATCCAACGTGCGCGGCAGAGAGGTACCTGTGCCCATGAAAATTGCATCATAGCCTTGGGCAAAAAGGTCATCTACGGTAAAATCTACGCCGGCAAGCTGCTTGGTGCGGATTTCCACACCGATATGTTGCAGCTCGCTGATTTCACGGCGGACAACATCCTTTTGCAGACGGAATTCCGGAATGCCGAAAAGCAGTACGCCGCCGGGCTCGCTTTGTGCTTCGAAAATAGTAACATCGAAATCCATTTTGGCCAAATCGCCTGCTACAGTAAGACCTGCCGGGCCGGAGCCGATTACGGCAACCTTACCGCGCAGCTTGCTTGAAGGTTGCGTGGACTTTAAATCATTGTTGTGGGCAAAGTCGGCAATGAACATTTCCAGACTGCCGATTTCGATACCGCATTTCTTTTTTGTCAGCACACAATGTGCTTCGCACTGACGCTCATGCGGGCAGACACGTCCGCAGATAGCGGGCAGATTGCTGCGTTCGGAAATAATTTCGTAAGCCATACCGATATTACCTTCGCTTAAGGCACGGATAAAGCCGGGAATATTGTTTTCAATCGGACAGCCGGTGCGGCACGTAGGGCGCGCACAATTCAGGCAGCGGCGTGCTTCCTGAATGGCTTCTGCTGTGGTCATTGTTCTGCTCATTTTTCTACCTCTTTTTAGTCAGAATGCTTACCTTGAGTGTCATAAATAAGATTTTCCAGTTCCTTGAGGCGGCCGTTAATTTCTTCCATGTGTTTGGCGAGCAGCTCTTCATAATCTGCTACCGGATCAGGCAGTTTATCATGGTTCAGGTCAATCATGCTTTCGGCATCATTGTTGGAGGCAATACGTACACCGTTGCGTGTTACAACACGTCCGGGTACACCAACAACGACGGAATTGGGCGGAACCTCTTTAAGAACTACGCTGCCGCTGCCAATTTTGGAATTGTCGCCTACCTTGAAGGAACCGAGTACCTTCGCACCGCTGGAAACAACAACATTGTTGCCGATGGTGGGATGGCGCTTACCTTTTTCCTTGCCGGTACCGCCAAGGGTAACTCCCTGATAGAGCGTAACATTGCTGCCAAGCTCAGCGGTTTCGCCGATAACAAGTCCCATGCCATGGTCAATGAAAAGACCGGGGCCCAGTGTAGCACCGGGATGGATGTCAATACCGGTAAGAAAACGGGAAAATGTATTAAGCAGGCGTGGGAATACTACCCAGCCTTTCAGATAAAAGTGATGCGCTATACGATGGAGCCAGATGGCATGTAGCCCGGGATAACACAGTGCGGCCTCCAGTCTTGTTTTTGCGGCCGGGTCGCGCAGCATAATGGCATCAATATCTTTTTTCATCTGAGCAAACATGTCAAGACTCCTTTCCTTATATTATATCAACATGTGCTGTAGTTGTCAGCAGTCAACTGTTTTAAGTCGGATTCTTTCTGCCGACAAATACCATTTTTATATTTTAGCACAGATGTCGGTAAAAGGTAAACAGAAAAACTGTAAAACTTAGCAAAAAAAGTAGGGAGTAAACATTTTAGAGCATATATTTAGTGGACAAAATTCTGAAAAATAGCTAATATTGCATCAAATTGCACATTATAAGGTAATAATTTTTTTAGCGGATATTCTTATTTGACTTTACCTATAAGTATGATATAATTGAGTCAAATACTTAAATTTTTTTATTAATGTACGTGTCAAATAGACAGGTACGTTGGAGGCGCACTGAAATGACAAAAGAAATTTTAAAAGAAAAGGCATGTGCGGCAATTGACGCATATGCGGACAAGATAAAGGCAATTTGTGCCAGCATCAACGATGAACCGGAATTAGGCTTCAAGGAAGTCAAAACCGCTGCCAAGGTTGCGGAATTTATGCGTGACATGGGCTTGGAGCCGCAGACCGGCTTGGCAATCAATGGTGTTAAGGGACGTGCGAAAGGCGGCAAGCCCGGACCGACAGCAGCCGTTTTAGGCGAGCTTGATGCAGTAGGCTGCCCTACAAGTCCGAAGGCGGACCCGGCAACAGGCGCTGCGCATGCCTGTGGCCATAACCTGCAGATCTCCACCATGCTGGCAGCTGCCTGCGGTATTGTAAAATCCGGTGTTTTAACGGAGCTGGCCGGTGATGTGGTGTTCTTCGGTGTTCCTGCTGAGGAATATATCGAAATTGCGTACCGCAAAAAATTAGTGGAGTCTGGCAAGCTGCATTTTATGAGCGGCAAGGGCGAGCTGATTTATGAAGGCGCTTTTGATGATATTGATATGGCTATGCAGATGCATGCTGATAAAAATATGCCGAAGCCTACGGTTTCTATCGGCGAAAGCAGCAACGGCTTTGTAGGTAAAACTGTTCGCTATATCGGCAAAACAGCCCATGCAGCCGACGCTCCGCATGAAGGTGTCAACGCGCTGAATGCTGCTTGTCTGGGACTTATGGGTATCAACGCTTTGCGTGAAACCTTCCGCGAGCAGGACGTAGTGCGTGTGCACCCGATTATTACTAAGGGCGGTGACTTTGTAAATTCTGTGCCTGATGATGTACGCCTGGAGCTGTATGTGCGTGCAAAAACCATGGATGCTATTGATTCCACACATACGCGCGTTGACGCAGCACTTAAGGCTGGCGGCGATGCTGTCGGCGCACAGACCGTTATCGAAACACTGCCGGGCATGTTCCCGCTGAGCTGCAACAAGCGCATGAATGAACTGTTTGCAGCAAATGCGAAAATTGCTTATCCGGATGTAGAGATAAAGGATGCCGGTCATTTCAGCGCATCTACCGATATGGGTGACGTATCACACCTGATGCCTGTTATCCATCCGTTTATCGGTGGTACGGACGGCCTGCTGCATACACCTGACTTCCATATGGTAGATTTTAATGCTGCTGTGCTGTTGCCGGCTAAAGCCTTTGCCATGATGCTGATAGATTTGCTGTATGATGATGCGAAAGAGGCTAAGGCTATCCTGGCTGACTTCAAGCCGATTCTGACCAAGGAAGAGTATATTGCGAAATTGGAGAGCTATTTTAATAAGTAAAATAGAAATAATTTGTGGGAGGGAATGTAATGAAGAACATTAAATTACATGCCATAATTCTGGCGCTGATCATTGTTTCCGAGCTGATCGGCACTCATACCCTGAAGTTCGGTATCGGTCGTATCGTATTGTTGCCGATGCTGTACGCTCTGCTTTTGGGTATTTTGACAACACCTAAATTTTTGAACCTGTCCGGCAGAAAGGAAATGCTGGATGCCAGCAGTCTGGTCGGCGTAACGCTGATGCTTTTGATGGCACGCTACGGTACGCTGGTAGGTCCTACCCTGCCGAAGATTCTGGCAGCTTCTCCGGCGCTGATTCTGCAGGAGTTCGGTAACCTCGGTACTGTGCTTTTAGGCGTACCTGTTGCTGTTTACCTGGGCCTGAAGCGTGAAACCATCGGTGCTGCGCATTCTATCGCACGTGAGCCGAACGTTGCGCTTATCGGCGAAAAGTTTGGTCTGGACAGCAGTGAAGGCCGCGGCGTTATGGGCGTTTATATTGCCGGTACTGTTTTCGGTACTATTTTCTTCGGCCTGATGGCCAGCGTTGCTGCTTCCGTACTGCCGATTCACCCGTATGCATTGGCTATGGCCTCCGGCGTAGGCTCTGCCAGCATGATGACGGCTGCAGTGGGCTCTTTGGTTGCTATGTATCCTGATATGGCTGATCAGCTGGCAGCCTTCGGCGCAGCAAGTAATATGCTTTCCGGTCTTGACGGTTTGTATATGTCCGTATGGCTGGGCTTGCCGATGACCGAATGGCTCTATAAGAGATTCTATAAGATAAAATATGGCGTACTGCCAGAAGCTGATAAGAAAGGAGAGGAAGCATAATGAAAATTAAAGATACAATTATCATTTTGGCTATTGTAACCTTCATGAGCTTGTTCTCCAACGTATTGGGAACCAAGGCTGATATTATCCAGTCTATTCCCGGCCTGCTGATTTTGGCAGTTATTGCTTTTGTCGGCATGCTGTTGTCAAAATATATTCCCGGAGGTATTCCGGCTGCGGCATGGGTTGTAACACTGGGCTGTATTCTGACTATCCCCGGCGTTCCCGGCAGTGATATTATCAACGGCTATGTAAAAAATGTCGGCTTTGTGGCCTTATGTACCCCAATTCTGGCTTATGCCGGTGTATCCATAGGCAAGGACCTTGATGCCTTTGCCAAGACCGGCTGGCGCATTGTTATTCTGGCAATCGTTGTCTTTGTAGGCACCTATATTGCCAGCGCGATTATCGCTCAGTGCATTTTGAAGGCTTTGGGACAAATTTAAAAGAATTGCTTTTGAACCGGCATCAGCTTGATGCCGGTTTTTTAAAAGTTTGAGACTTATTGTATACATGCTTTTTTGTTGAAATAATCTGCAAGTTAGAGTAAAATATGACTATAAACCATGAGGAGGTATCAGTATGTCTGAAATCTTAGCGGAAGCAACTTTTCCGAGCGTAATCCATAATAATGAAGTTTGCGAAGAAATCGTTAAATGGGGCAATAGAAATGGTTTCCCTGTACAAAAAGCAAAATTATATAATAAAATGGATGGTTATGTAGGCTTTTCTCCTGATAATTATTTCATTAAAGCAACCCGTCTGCCGCCTGTTCCCGGTGGCTGGAAGGTTGTTGTAGAAAAATATGAGGCTGAAAGCCGCATTATTCCTTTGAATGTTAAGCCCGGTACCAATGAAGTTAACCGTTTCATTCTGAAAATGATGGATGAATATGTTAAGGAAGGCCTGAAAATGGAGCTGAGTGACGAGGTTTATGAATCCTACGGCACTTATCTGCGCGATTTGAAGGTTACCGGTCACACTGTATTGATTAACACCTTTGAAGACTTTATAGAAAACATGCGTTAAGCTATGGCCGGTGTTTTAGAAAAACAGCTGGCGCGGGCGCTGGATATGCGCCTTGCGGTTTTCGCATCCAAGGCAGCAAGCGGCAGCCTGCTGCAGGATGAAATGTCTTTGCGCGCCGTTGCCTATATGGCCAGCGAAATCATTATGCCTTGCTGCTGCATTATGTGCAACAAGGCTAAGCTGGAAGCATTGCTGTCACAGACGAAGCTTTGTGCGGAAAACCAGGAATTAACGCAGCGTCTGGCGGCGCTTGTCTATGATGATTTGGCGCGTTGTAATGGGTTAGGATAGGGCTGAGAAAAAAACTTGAAAAAAATCTCAACTTTTTTCAAAAAAGGTGTTGACAAAAGTCGCCTGATGTCTTATACTTATATTCGTTGCTGATGCACACGACGCGGAAATAGCTCAGTGGTAGAGCACCTCCTTGCCAAGGAGGGGGTCGC
>ERZ780141.745-NODE-745-length-22624-cov-6.387656_pt1 | contig 22624 bp, 16 predicted proteins | sample MGYA00433080_ERZ780141 | MGnify/ENA primary metagenome ERZ780141 (study PRJEB29588, sample SAMEA2154047) | human gut metagenome | biome: human gut; feature: human-associated habitat; material: faeces | place: Denmark | collected 2008/2010 ... | reverse complement strand
GGGTGTTGTCCACCGACGTGAAATTCAAAAAAATCTGACCTATCTTCGGGCATCGACGTGAAAGAAAAATCACTATCGGCGCGAAACTAAAACACCGACTGTGTGATGGCGGGTGATGAAATGTGCGTTAGCATCAACCCGATTCGGGCATTAGGGCTTTTATCTGACGCAAAACGAGTGATTTCGGCGAAATGATTTTGCCGATAGGAAATGAATAGATAATTTTGTGGTGGCAATATGCCAAAAACGGAATAAAAGCTTACGAAAGATATGAAATGCCTACATATTATCACTCCTGTAAAGGATTCTATAGAGTTGACTCTTGAGACTGTGAAATCGGTGCTTGAGAGCGATATAACTGTGCCTTACACCTACACGGTGTATAACGATTTCAGCACTGAGGAAAACACTCGTAGGCTTGCCAAGGCTGCTGAGGAGATGGGTTTTAACTTGGTGAATCTGAGTGACATCACCACGCATCCGTCGCCCAACTATCTGCTGGTGTTGCAGACCACTCGCCGCAAGGCTATTGCCGAGGATGCGGGATTGCTGATAGTGGAGAGCGATGTGACTGTGCGCAGCCACACCATTCAGGCGCTCTATGATGGTGCGCTTGAGCGCAACGATTGCGCCATTGCGGCCGCTGTGACGGTGGATGAGGATGGTGCGGTGAATTATCCTTACCTTTATGCTAAGTCGCACTATGGCGATGTGTTTGCCACTAAGAAGCATTGCAGCTTCTGCTGTTCGCTGCTTAAGCCGGAGTTTCTTCGCGCTTTTGATTTCGACACGCTCGATGCATCGAAGAATTGGTTTGATGTGACCATTTCGCACGAGGCTGTGAAGGCGGGTTTCAGCAACTATCTGTTTGCGTCGTTGCCTGTGTTGCACCGTCCGCATAGTAGCCGCCCATGGAAGCAGCTGAAATATAAGAATCCGCTGAAATACTATTGGCTCAAATTCACTCGCGGACTCGACAAAATCTAAGCGCGCTGGTCATCACAGGAAATAAGACATATCTGTAATCCTCCACATTCGTTGCTGGGGGATTATTTTTTGTAGAGGCTGTGGTAGAGGTCGGAGATCTTCTTGTAGAAGTGGCTATAGTCGAGCTCGGTGTTGAAGTCGTGACGCGCTCGGTCGCCTAAGCGCTGGCGCAGGGCTTTGTCGCTGATGAGGCGTTGTATGGCTGCTGCCAGTTGCGAGAAGTCGTTAGGCGTCACCATCAGTGCGTTCTCCTCGTTGTGCAGATATTCCACCTGACCGCCGTTGTTGGTGGCGATGTGTGCCTTGCCTTCCATCATATACTCGAGGTTGCTGATGCCGAATGGCTCGCGCCAAGTGGCTGGCAGTACGCCGAAATCGGCTTGCGCGATGAGTTGCTGCAGCTCGGGCTGGAATCCGAGGAACGACACGTTGCGCTGCATCTGGTTTACTTCTACAAACGAGCGTAGGTGCTTCATAAATCGTCGGTCGCCTTCTCCCACTATGGCAAGGTGAAATGTGGCCTTGTTGAGCTGTGTGAGTGCGCGTAGCAACACGTCCACGCCCTTTTCTTTGCACACGCGACCGTGAAACATTATCAGCGCCACGTCGCTTGGTATGTTGTAGGTGCTGCGTATGTCAATGGCTTTTTCGCCGGTGTAGATTTGGCGTATGCTGTCGTGTATCACTGAGGCGCGGCTGCGGTCGAAGTGCTTGGCGTGGTTGATAAACTCGTCGTAGGCCACTTGCGACACGAAGATGATGTGGTCTATCTCGTGCAGTATGCGGCGATACATGAAGTTGGTCTTAGGGCGCTCCACGCTGTGGCTGGTGAGCACCACGCGGTTGTTGCGGTTCTCTGATATGCGGCTGGCAAGCACTGCTGTGGCAGCGTCTTTCATATTGTGAACGTGCAGTATGTTGTGTCCGCGCTTTATCTGACGGGCAAGGCGGATAGGTGAGTCGAGGTCGCTAAGGCTCTTGAGCGGTAGGGTGGAGATTGGCACCTCAAGGCGACGAAAATGCTTGATGATTTTGGGTTGGTTGCGGGTGACGATTTCCATATAGTTTGTGCTTAACTCGCTGTGCATCTGCGCGGCAAGGTCGAATGCATATTGCTCTGGTCCGCCCCATTGCTTATCTGATACTATTTGGTATATATTCAGCATGATTTAGTATTGTTTGTCAAGGTTAGGGTTTTTATGGCGTTTTGTGAAAGTGCACATTGCGCTCGCTTTGTGCAAAGATAGTGAAAACCAAAGATAAAGGAAAGGAAATAGCATTTTTTTCTTGCAATTGTTGATTCAAAATTGGGGTAAAAAAGCATCAGCCCCGGTGACGCGTTGTGGCATCGCGGGGGCTGATGGGTGGTGATATAGTGAGCGAGAGGGCGCGTGTGGCTTTCTCTGCTAACGTGTGGCTAATGCTTATCGCTTGGGTATGTCTACCGACTTCTCGCTTGCGCCCTTGAGGTGCTCGCTGAAGAAGTCAACCAATCGCCAGTAGAAGTATTCGTCCATGTTGCCGAATCCGTGGCGCTGTTGAGGCAGGTAGAGCATGTCGAAGCGCTTGCCGGCGCGTATCAGGGCGTCGGCCACGCGAGTGGTGTTGGCAGGGTGCACGTTGTTGTCGATGTCGCCGTGCACAAGCATCAGGTGGCCCTTGAGGTTGCGTGCAATCTCTGGATTGGTGGAGATGTGGTAGACGAATGTGGTGTCGCCTTCGTCGGTCACTTTCTCCTTCACGCCGTGGTGTGTTTCGCTCCACCAGCGGTTGTAGATGTTGTTGTCGTGGTTGCCGGCGCACGACACGGCTGCCTTAAAGAAGTCGGGGTATTGGCAGATGGCTGCGGTGCTCATAAATCCGCCTCCTGAGTGGCCATGTATGCCCACGCGGTCGATGTCGATGTATTTATAGCGGTTGGCGAGTTGCTCGATGGCATATTTGTGGTCGGCGAGTGGGTAGTCGCGCATATTTCCGTAGCCGAAGTTGTGATACCACTTCGAGCGATTTGGGTGACCGCCGCGCTGTCCCACCGAGATCACGATGAAGCCGGCTTGTGCCAGACGGTCGGTGCGCACCGACATGCGTGTGAATGGGTAGTAGACAGCCTCAACCTGTGGACCAGGATATACATAGTCTACTATCGGATACACTTTGGTGGTGTCCATGTCGAATGGCTTATACATCACGCCGTAGAGGTCGGTGACGCCGTCGGCTGCTTTCACCTTGAATGGTTCGGGGAATTTATATCCGTTGGCGAGCAGTTGCGAGAAGTCGCTTTCTTCGAGTGTCATCAGGCGGTTTCCGGCGGTGTCGAATAGGGCGGTGCAAGGGATGGTGTTGACGCGTGAATAGTTGTCAACCACATAGCGGTTGGCATCGTCTACGCTCACCTCGTGGAAGTAGTCGCCGCGGGTGATGTTGCGCAGGCCGCTACCGTCGAAGTTCACGCGGTAGAGGTGTTCGTAGTAAGGGTTTTCGTTAGGGTCCATACCGCAGGCTGTGAAATAGATGGTGCGGGTGGCGTCGTCTACGCTCACCACATCCTCCACGTGCCAAGCGCCCTTGGTGATGCGGTTTTTGAGGTGTCCCTCAGCGTCATATAGGTAGAGATGAGCCCAACCGTCGCGTTCGCTCCAGTGGATTAGGTCTTTACCGGCGTTGGCGGTGAAGAGGGTGCGCAGTTGCTGATAGGTGTTCATGCGCTCTTCAATCAGTGGCACGATGGTGTCGGCTCCGATGGTGTAGCTGCACACGTCGATGCGCTTTAGGTCGCGGCTCGAGCGGCTCAGGTAGAAGCGGTTGTTGTTGCCAAGCCAAGTGACGGCCACATCGTCCTTGCTCATGTCCTTCTTCTTGATAGGTGCGCTGGCGAAGTCGATGGTTTGGTCCTTATATTTGGCAGTGTTTATCTCCTTGCGGCTGTTGTTGCTCATGTCGAAGAGGTAGACGTGCTGCACAGGGGCTTCCTTCTCGCCAGGCATCTGATATTTGTAGGTTTCGAGTGTAGGACGAGGCGAAGCCATGGCGTTGATCACCCACAACTCCTTCACTTGGCGGTTGTCCTCGATAGAGGTGAGGAAGTGGCGGCTGTCGGGCGACCACACGCCCCACACGCCGCGGCGCTTGCCGTTGCAGATGGTGTCGGTGTTGAGCGAGCTGTAAGGGATGCCGTAGCCGAAATCCTTAATGCCGTCGGTGGTGAGCTGCACCTCCACGATGGTGCTGTCCTTCTCGTCGATTTTTGCCTTCTCGTAGTCGGCAAAGCTCATGCGATAGAGGTTGAGGTCCTTGGCATACACCACGGTCTTCTTGTCGGGCGACACGTTGGCCCAATTCACGGTCTTATCCTCCTCCCACTTATCCTTGAGGTGAGTGAGGCGTTGGGTGTTGAAATCCCATTCAAAGAAGTATATCTTTTTGCCGCTCTTAGGTTTCTTGTCCTTCTTATCCTTGTCGGCCTTCTCATCAGCCTTTTCGTTGGTTTTCTTAGGCTTTTCCCACTCCTGCGACGAGGTGACTTGGAAGGTGAACGTGTGACCGTCCTCCTTAGCCTTTAGGTTGCTGATAGGCAGATGACGAGCCTCAAACGGGTCCTTCACGATCATGGTGAGTTGCGAAGCCAGATCGTCGCGGTTCCACAGCGGTGTTTTTTGGCGTGTTGCCGGGTTCACCACATACCAGTGAGTGCCATCGCTGGTCTTGTAGCTATACCAAAACATGCTACCGTTTTCCATCCATTGAGGCGACAGGCGAGTGCTGAAGAGCATAGTGTTGAGTTTTTCCTTAGTGAATTTCTCGGCTTGCAGATAGCCAGGCAGACGGTCGCCAGCATAAGCGGCCAGGGCGAGCGATGCCAAGGCAGCGCAAAAAGTGATGCGTAGTAGTTTCATATTTCCGATTTAAGTAATAATCTCTTTGTACAAAGATAGTGCAAACGAGGGAAATAAGCAACCGAGCTTGCTCGAGTTGCTATTTCAGAGTGTAGCCTATCTTATCCAACGATAGTGCAAAAGCATCGAATACTTATTCCTTTCTTGAGATTATTTGGTTGTGAATTGCTTTCATTTTTGTATCTTTGAACTATCAAAAGCATCTTAGTCTTGTGTGAACATATGTATCTAGTAGTTGTGAATTGCTTTCATTTTTGTATCTTTGAACTATCAAAAGCATCTGACATAAGGAAGCATGTCATTAATAGGTTGTTGTGAATTGCTTTCATTTTTGTATCTTTGAACTATCAAAAGCATCTTGTCATAGGAAATGTGTTTAACATTAAGAGTTGTGAATTGCTTTCATTTTTGTATCTTTGAACTATCAAAAGCATCTCATTCTCACGAAGCCATTGTTGTAAATTCGTTGTGAATTGCTTTCATTTTTGTATCTTTGAACTATCAAAAGCATCGCTCCAGTTCTTGCTTAAGAATCCTACCTTGTTGTGAATTGCTTTCATTTTTGTATCTTTGAACTATCAAAAGCATCTCAGCAACAGCACGATTAGCATTAACTGTTGTTGTGAATTGCTTTCATTTTTGTATCTTTGAACTATCAAAAGCATCTCAGCAACAGCACGATTAGCATTAACTGTTGTTGTGAATTGCTTTCATTTTTGTATCTTTGAACTATCAAAAGCATCTAACACAAGATGTGTTATAGAAAGCAACATGTTGTGAATTGCTTTCATTTTTGTATCTTTGAACTATCAAAAGCATCCCACTTCTATTGGCCACGCCCCACAAGCCGCTTTCATTTTTGTATCTTTGAACTATCAAAAGCATCGAAAACGCGTAAGAATAACCAACGATAGCCTTTCATTTTTGTATCTTTGAACTATCAAAAGCATCACGATACCTGTATCTCTCTGATATATAGAAAGATATAATACATATTAGAAATAAATTTTCAGGATGCTTTTAAATAAAAAATCTCGGCTTTGGTCGAGATTTTTTATTATAGCATATTGTGATTTTATAGAATTGTTATGATGTCTTAGAAAAGTTCTAATTGCTGAGGGCCTGGCTTGGTGGTGATGGTCTTTTTGCAGTAAAAGAGTTGCATTTCGCCGAATTGCTTGTCGGTGATGCAAAGTATGCCCACATTTCCGTTAGGCGGAAGCATATTTTTCACACGTTTTATGTGCAGGTCGGCCACCTCTTTGCTTGGGCAGTGGCGCATATATATTGAGAACTGAAACATGGTGAAACCGTCGCCCATCAAATCCTTGCGGAAGCGGGCGTAATCCTTGCGTTCCTTCTTGGTTTCGGTAGGAAGGTCGAAGAGTACAAGCACCCACATAATGCGATATTCGTTAAAACGGTTATTCATACCTTGGTGGAGAAAATGAGAGGAGAGTGTCAGTTGGCGAGGAATTACAGAGAAGGGTAGCTGATTTTGCGGGCAGATCCTTCAAAGCATTTATAGAGCGAGGCTGTGGTTTGAGCCATGGCAGTCATCAGTGGTCGGCGAGCGCCATCGATGGTAACGTCGAGTGTGGGAATAGCAAGCATACGTGCCTTAAGGTTGAGCGAAAGGTCGGAATAATCCTCACCGCTATTCACTATGTCCACCACCAGTTGGTCTACGTAGGGGCGGTAAGGCTCCATAATATCGTCGGCGAGGCAATATGCGTTGGCACGATTGCGGTGGTGAATGCCCAAAATAGGTAGCATTCCGCTTGCCACCAATGCGCGGGCCGTGATGGCGCGGAGTATGGCATAACCATAGTTGAGCAAATTGTTTGGAGGCAATTCTTCTCTGCCACGCACAAAGTCGGGCAGTGATGTAAACACCGATTTCCAATAGTATACGGCGGCGCGAGCCTCCAGATTATCGCTATCGCCACTTTTCACGTCAGCAGCCCAACGCATCATATTGGTTACGGGCGCTTTGGTGTTGAGGCGAAGAATGGCAGCCTGATTGCGTATTTTGGCTTGTATGGTCTGTTGCCATAGTTGTTTGCGTAGCGGAGTGGAAGAATACAGTTGGTTGCGAAAGCGCTCGTTCTGGGTGGTGTTGGCGCTTAGAGGCATCAGTAGCCCTATAGGCATGCGCGAACTGTCGCAGGTGATTACCGCCACATTGCTGCACATTAGCGCCTCAAGCAATGCCTGTGTGATGGTGATTTGCTTATGGTCGAGCACCACCACCCCTATGTCTTCGATAGGGATGGTGCGCACCGATTTTTCTCGTATCACTTCGCTCACATTGTCGGCTTTCTCCACCTCAGGTAGGCGGATTACCAACTGCTTATTGGTGAGACTCAAATAAGCAGGATTGCCGAAATAAAGCGTCCGCTTAATCATAAATATGGTATTTCTGGTTAATATTCGCCTATTGCTACAATCTGACCTACATTATTAACTCGCACTTTGACTACCTTTTTTAGGTTATTTAATGCGGTAATTCGTTTCCAAGTTGTGCCTCGTAAGGTGCTATTGTCAACAACTTGTGTCTCTAAGTGATGTCTGAAAACATAATCTTTTGTAGAGAACTTTTGCACACGATAAAGATGCTTGCTTACCAAAGAATAGATATTTGGGTCAATCAAATCAATCTCCGTAGGGTTGAATGTCATTACATCTGTAGGTTTACCATTTTCGTCAAGCGCATATTCTGGGAATACGAAATATTCGTTTTGCTTGAGAGTGAAAAGGAAATTCCATCCCTTATCGCTATTGTAGTTTTTGTCAATTACAGGAAGTCCCAAACTCTTGCTTGCTGCGGCTTCAAATAACGACACTATATGTTCTTGATAATTGCCGTCAGCGTCTATGAAGATAGCCACGTGATGATTGTTGCTGGTGCTCACATAATCGGTAGGGATGTTCTTGCCATCCTCTGTGAGGATAGCGAAGCCGTTATTATCACGCTTTTCATGCAGTGGCGTTGCCACGTTCACGCCCTTAATCGCTACAGACTTTATGCTTATGCCTTTTGCTTCATTGAGCCAAATAGGGTTCTTGTCAAGGTTGACAAATGCTTTTTTTGCGTCGCCACCATATTCGTCAAGACGAGCCTTTAGAATACGTTTCACACCATCGTCAACCACTTTATCGAGTTTTAGTTCTGGTGTGATTGGCTTGCGAATGGTGAATATTTCATCAAAAGTCTTGGTTTTCACTTGCTCAGGCACGCACTCGGTGTGCTGCTCATTGAAATACAGAGGCTTTTTAGCCAGAGAATTAGTGCCAGTGAAAGCTTTCTTTGCATCACCTCCAAATGCTTCGAGACGAGCAAGCAATGCCTCACGATAGGTTGGACTGCACACAGTGGCAATCTTTTCGGCATTGAATGTGCTTCCCACTTTCTCAGTCTTAACTACTGCCACAAGACGTTTTCCATAAACAGTTTCGTTGTGTAGTTGACCGCGTGGCGTGAGTTGCGTGGTCTTGTTTGTGCCACCTTTTTTCTTGGTGATATTGGTGTTGATGGTAGCCACTTTGTTTTTGGCTTTTATCGAAACAAGTATATTATCTAATTGTCTTAAAGCCTCGTGGCGTATACCCTCAAATGGCGGGTTGAAACGCAAGTGATTGTCTTTCTCGTCGCGGTGCAATTCTTTCTGCTCTATGGCGTAAATTGTCCCTGCCTTGTCGCTGCGTGCATTGAGGTTATTTAGATATTGTATGTGGCTTGGCTTGGTGAACGCGATGGTGATAGCGTCCATTGCGTGGTGGCGATGGTCGTTGCGTTTGGTCCAATCCTTGATTCGTCTTACCTGTTGACCGCTGTGATTGGTAAATATCTCGGTGAGTCCAAGTTGAGAATATTTGTCCCAATTAAGTTCTTTGAGAGCATCAACAAGTTGCCAATCATCGCGTAGGCGATCGGTGATGCTACCGGTGGTTGAAACCACCACGCGGGTGATGTCGTAGAGCATTTCCTTTGCTTTTTTGGCGATGTATTGCGAGTCGCGTAGGTCACGGTTGATGAAGTCGCTTGGGATATCTGCTTCACGAGCGATAAGATTTCTATATTTTGTTTTTGAGCCCGGCTTATCGAAATGTTTTTTCACCTTTGTTAGATACTGTTCGGCGTACTCCTTGCCGTATTTATTAAGCACGAAATCATAAGCCGTGAGATTGCTTTTCTCTCGGTTTATATCGCGAGTTTCGAGGGTCTTATTAGAGAAAGAGTCATCGAACAACTTTGCTTGAGGTATGATGTGCTCGATATCAAAATCTCCAGAGAAAATCTTTTCTTCTGGAATGTAAGTGTTAGAATATAAGGTTTTATATTCGTTAACAGCCAATTCCTTATAAAGACGATAGCGAATAATGTCGTTGCGGCTCACGTGGTCTGACCCTGTGAGCTCGGAAACCTTTTTGCGTATCTTTTCCATTTCATTAGTGGCTTTAGAAATTGCTTCAGTGGCATTTTTACGTTCATCTGCCGATTTCTTCAATTCACGAGCCAATTCAATGTGTATTTCATCAAAATAGTGATTGCCAGTGGCTTCGTCTATTTTGCCATATTGAGCATTCAATTCGTTCACCACATTGATCATCTGATTGAGAATTTTCTCTACCACAGGATTGCGTAGCGCACCCTTAGGCAATATTTCGAGGTTGCCTTTCAGAGGGCGGCTTGCTATTTCTTCTTTTGTCAGAGAGGCTGCAGAATGGCGGTAGCCTGCCGATTGGCAAGCATCGCTATAGATTTGCCCTTGTTGGAGAAATGGCAATATTTTAAGCATTGCTTTTGATGACAGAGAACCATAGTCTTGCTCAAACATTATTTTTGCTATCACCTCGGCATATTCTTTGCGTTCAAAACCTGTGATTTCTTGAATGTGTGCAATCAGTTTCTCATTGCCAGTTGTTGATTTGTCGTCAACGTAGGAGTATAGCAAGTGCCAAAGTCGGTATAAGGCACTTTTTTGCATTGACTCGGTGTCGGTGTATGATGGAGGCGTGAGATAATCTGTTTTATATCCCAATCCTTCAAACACACGCTTTAAGGTGTCAATTCTTTCTGAAGCACTACGCAATTTTTTTAGGCTTTCTGCGTCGTGTCCAGTCATTTCATACACTTCAGCAAAAGCGTCAAATAGTCTGGCTTGTGTGGTGTTGCCTTTTATTTCCTTATAGTTGAGACTATATTCATCGTCTTTTTGATTTTTAAGGCCAAAGAGTTTTAGTATCTGGGCGGAAGAAATTTTGTCGCAGATAGATAGCTCGTCGTGAAGCAGTTGGCGCTCGTCGTTTGTTAGAGGACGAGGGTCGTCATTGTGGCATATCGTAATATTGTTGATAGCCTGCCAAATTCTGAATTCTTGGAACAGAGGTGAAGATTTAGGTGCTACGCGCAACCCCACCATTTTCTCACGCACTTTATCTCCCTCGGTCACTTTGATTTTTCTTTGCTCAAATTCACATAGAGAAATCAAAGATTTTTGGGACTTCAATCTACGTTGGTAGAATATCACCACGTCGCGAATATCACTCTTTAATTCAGGGGTAAGTTCGCGGTGATATGTTGCTTGGGTGTCCCAAATGGTTTCAAATTCGTCAAGATAGTCTTGGCGGTAAAACACATTATTTTTAATGCGATAATGAGGGTCTTTCTGTATGTTGTCGTAGAGGTATTGCCCAATGGTCTGCTTGTTGAAAAATAGTTCCTTGCTACGGTCACTGATAGACCCAAGGTATCCACTTGAACTGGATATCGCGCCATTTACATCGCATATTGCGGCAGCCAATTGGTCGAGATTGAGCTTTTCGGAAAGAGCGTTCACGCGCCAACTATATGAAGCGATTAGTCGTAGATTTTTATCCTTTACAGAAGCTGTGGTTATTTGATAAGCAGCATAGAAGTATTTTGAGGTGGCTGTTTTGCTTTTGTCTGCGATGTCATGTCGGCATTTGTCTGTAAGCACTTCTGGATAGAATTGCTTTTGAAAATTCCATATTTTATCGAGTTCGGCGATTAAATCCGAACGATAGAAAGATGGCACATATCGCTTACCTGTTTCAAGCAAACGTAATGTGAATTGGCCAGGAGTGATACCTTCTTCATAAAGAGATTTTGCGATAGCCATACCATCAATCAGCGAGCCTTCTTCTTCGTTTTTTGCTTTACGACTGCTTTTATAACCACGCTTTTTGTTTATCATAAGCAGAATTCGGGCAAATTCTTCAAGCGTAACCTCGTCAGTAGCTGCTTTAGCACGCAGGCTGTAGGTTTCAAATGTGCTGTGATTGCCATTTTCTGATAATATGGTGTCGTTGGTTATAAATCCGTTTTTGCGTAGGATATCCAATAGAGCATTGCGACGTAGTTTGTAACGCTGCAGATTGCGGCGCATGCTTCGTTTTAATGTCCTGTCGGCATTGGTGGTGATGCTTTTGCCGGTTTCGAAATTGTTCTTTTCGTCAACGGTAAGAGGGTTTACTCTCACGCCAGCTTTGATGATGCTTGACTGTTCTTCATCAGTGGTGGCTTGGTTAACAACTGCCCAGCCGATGCTGGCTGTGCCAAGGTCTAATCCTAATATTCGTTTCATACTATCTGGGGTATTTAGATGTATAGATTAATCATTTTTGTAAAGTTATAAAATTTTCAAGAGAGTATGAATTTTTTGCATTAAAATTTTGTTTTATAGATAAAAGTGCTTAGATTTGCAGTACAAAAATGAAAGCAATTCACAATAAGGATTATTCCGTTGTGAAAACATTTAAAGCGGAACGCCCCTCAAAAGGTGTTTCGTTTTTTTTGTATGTGGCTGAGATGCTGCGTGTGTGAGGGGGGATGCGAGAAGCCCCGGGCGCTGGGGCGTCTGGGGCTATGTGTGGATTGCTGTTTCGGTGTTTTAGGGGCTCGTTAGTTGAGGGTGTAGGTGATGGTGGTGACCACGCGCACGCGCTTGATGTGTGGTGAGTTGGCGTCGCGGTCTTCGATGGAGATTTGGCCTTGCGAGGCGTTCTCAATGCGTCCGAGTCGGCTTTGGCTCACGTCGGCAAACTGCTTGGCTGTTGTGCTGGCGTTTGCTATTGCTTCGTCCATCATTTTGCCCTTGATGCTATTGAGCGAAGTGTAGTCGTAGCGGATAGGGTTTTCGTAGTCGCCGCTTACGATGGCGATGCCGTCTTTGAGCAGTTCGCCCTGTCGAGAGAGCAGCGAGCGCACTTTATCAACCTTGCCCGACGTAACGGTGATCACTGATGTGATGTTGTAGCGATAGTTCGACTGGTTTGATGAGTATCGCTCGGCGTTGAGGTCGATAACTACAGGCGCGTTCACGCTAATCTCGTCGTCGGTTAGTCCGCCGGCTTTGAGGTAGGCGATGATAGCGGCGTTAGTGGTGCGAATCTTAGTGTAGAGGCTTGGCAGGTCGTTGCCAATCTCTTTAGATACGATAGGCCATGTCACTTTGTCGGCAGGCACTTCCATTTCGGCGAGTCCTTTCACGGTCACGCGGCGGTCTTTGTTTACGAAGTCGTCAACGCCCCATTTGATGCACACGCCCAGTATCACTATGCCCAGGGCAAGCAATGCTGCTTCGATGATGTGGTTTGTTTTCATAGTTTTATGAATTTATTGTTCTGTAGGTATTTTGACTGAAAAAGCGGGCGGAGGTTTAACCCAATTCGGTCGTATATGCTTGAATGGATTTCGGAATTTTAGAAGCGCAGATTTTGTCAAGCCCTGATTACAGAATGGGGGAAGAAAAACAGATGTGGAAATAGGTGGTTAGATCTTTGATTTTGCTGTGTGCCAATTGCCCCATTTCAGGCGTGCCAGGAATATCATGCCGCGGAAGCAGAGTTCGATGCACATTGCCACCCACACGCCTTTGAGGCCCATGCTTGGTGCCAAGGCGAGCGCCAGAGTGAGGCGCACCAGCCAGATGCTGCTGAAATTCATGATGCAAGGCACGAGGGTGTCGCCTGCGCCAACAAAGATGCCGTAGCACACTATCGCGGCCGCAAACATCGGTTCGGCAAACGCCTCGATGCGCAGAATCTCGCTGCCGAGGGCAATGATTTCGGCATTAGGAGTCATGGTCTGCATCATCAGCGGAGCGGCAATATACATCACTGCTCCGGATAGCGTCATGATGGTCATACCCAGCAGTAGCGATAGGGCGGCGAAGCGTCGGGTGAGGTCGTTGCGACGAGCGCCGATGCTCTGTCCCACGAGTGTGGTGGCAGCGTCCGATATGCCGTAGCCCGGCATATAGCATAGGCTCTCGGCGGTGATGCCAAACGAGTTGGCTGCGATGGAAATCGGTCCCAACGGCGCCACGATGGCAGTGGTGGCAATCTGCGCACCACACATCACTGTGCGCTCCATACCCATAGGTGTGCTTATCTTGAAAGCCTTGCGCAGGATGGAAGCAGTGGGTCGGAACGAGCCCTCCTCGCCGATGATGCTCAGTTCGCGCGAGTGGCGAAGCAGATACCACATCATTATTGCGCCCGTGATGACAAAGGCTATGGATGTGCCGAGGGCTGCTCCGAGCACGCCCAGTCCGGCGCCGGGCAGCGTGAACGAGAAGCCGCCGATGGTGAAGTGGTGGGTAGGGAAAATGAGTATGAAGTTAAATATGATGTCGAGCACGTCCATGAATATGCTCATGGTGCTCGGTATCTTCATGTTGCCACTGCATCGCAGCATGCTGCTGGATAGGTAGAATATCTGTACGAAAGGATAGGTGGCAGCGTAAACAAAAAAGTAGAGCGACGAATCGCGGCAGATGGTGCTATCGCCGCCGAGCCATTGAGGCAGATGGAAACTGATGGCCATGCCCACGGCGGAAAGCGCCACAGCGAAGATGGCGGCAGTGGTGATGGCTTGGCGAAGCACTTGGCGAGCGCCCACGTTGTCGTTGGCGCCGATGCGGTGTGCCACCTGCACCGAGAAGCCGGTGATGAAGGCGAAACTCAATCCGCCAAAGAGCCAGATGGTGGTAGACACCAATCCCACCGATGCGGCTTCGTTGGCGCCGAGGCGTCCGAGCATCGAGGCATCGATGTATTGCATAAGAAACGACGAGAGTTGGGCAAGTATGGCGGGCGCACTCAGTTTGGCAGTCAGCGTGAGTTGTTGGCGCAGCGTCATCGGTTTGCCGTCGCGAATCAGAGAGAGTAGGGCGTCTTTAGAATTTTGTTCCATAGTTTTGTTTATCGTATGCAAAGTTACGAAAGAAACTGTGTATCGTGTCAACCATCGTCGCGGAAAATTTTTCGCTCATCCAAAGGTCGTCGAAATAATTCCAGGTCGCGACCAACGGATTGCAATGTTCCACGTGAAAACAAACGATTGACGCTGATGCTCAAGTATTGAGCGAAAATTCGCCTCCGATTTAACCAAAAAATCCCACCAATTTATTGAGTGGTGACGAAATATCGTATTCTCAGAGGGTTAAAAATGGTGTAATGCGCTGTGATAGTGTGATTTGGGGTGAAAAATGCGTGTTTTGGAAAAACTTCAGAAAAATTGCGAAAATGCCCGAAATGGTTTTTTGTCTGAAAATCACCGCAAAAAAGTGGAAAAATGAGTAAATTTGCATATTTAACGTGTATTCTCGGTTTTTGAGAAAAATAGAGATTATAGAAAAATTTACTATATGGTATTAAATTATATTTGGGTAGCTTTCTTCTTTATCACTTTTGCGGTTGCGCTCATCGACACGATGGTGAATGGCAATCTCTCGATATGGAGCGACATCATGAATGCGGCATTCAATTCGTCAGCTCAGGCATTCGAGATTTCCATTGGCCTCACTGGCATCCTTTCGTTGTGGATGGGTCTGATGAAAATAGGCGAACGCGGTGGCATCATCTCGTTCTTCGGCAGAATGATCAGTCCGCTCTTTTCGCGCCTCTTCCCGTCGGTGCCAAAAAATCATCCGGCGCTCGGTGCGATATTTATGAATGTCTCAGCCAACATGCTTGGCCTTGACAATGCCGCCACTCCGCTCGGATTGAAAGCTATGCAGGAATTACAGTCGATCAATTCGAAGAAAGACACCGCCACCGATGCGATGTTGATGTTTTTGATACTCAATTCGTCGGGCTTGTGCTTGATACCAATCGGAGTGATGATGTATCGCGCCCAGTGCGGTGCTGCCAATCCCACCGATGTGTTCGTGCCTATTCTCATAGCCACCACCATAGCCACCCTGGCAGGCGTGCTTGCCCTTTGCATCAAGCAGCACATCAAGATTGACAAGGTGCTGCTGGCGTTTGGTCTGGGTATGCTGGCGTTTATCGTTGGGGTAGTGACGTTTTTCGCGCAACTCTCGCAAGAGGATATTCAGAAGTATTCTAGCTTCTTCGCCAATTTCCTGCTGTTGACGGTGATTGTGGCGTTTCTTGCCAGTGGCGTGATTAAGCGCATCAACGTGTATGACGCCTTTATAGAAGGCGCCAAAGACGGCTTTAAGACGGCGGTGATGATTATCCCATATTTGGTGGCAATCCTCGTGGCAATCGGGTGTTTTCGCGCATCTGGCGCCATGTCGGTGCTCGTAGATTGGATTACCCAAGCCGTAGGAGCGATGGGATTCGACACCGAATGGGTGGGCTCGTTGCCAACGGCATTGATGAAGCCATTGAGTGGAAGCGGATCGCGCGGAATGATGGTGGATGCGATGAATACGTTCGGCGCCGACTCGTTTGTGGGTCGTGTGGCATCGTGTCTGCAAGGCTCCACCGACACCACATTCTACATTCTTGCCGTGTATTTCGGCAGTGTGGGAGTGAAGAAAACACGCTATGCCGTGCCATTCGCACTCTTTGCCGACGTGCTTGGCAGTATTGCAGCAATTTTTGTGGCTTACTTCTTCTTCGGTTAAGCCGAGGGGGTAGGTTTGCGATAAAGATATTTAGTAATTGTCGATAATTTTGTGATTATCGGCAATTTCTCTTTTTTATAAATAGAAATAATTCGTTAAAAACCGCTATCTTTGTGGATATGACAGAAATAACTTATTTGGCACAGCAAATTGAGATGCCAGAATTTAATCAATCGGCTGTGAATGAGTGGATTGAGCAAGTAGCACGCAACCATAATAGGGTTGTGGGTCCGCTCACATATATATTTTGCAGCGATGAAAAGATTCTTGAAGTAAATCGCCAATTCCTTCAGCACGACTATTTTACCGACGTAATCACGTTTGATTATAGTTCGCATAAGCGCATCAGCGGCGATATATTCATATCGCTCGACACTGTTCGCAGTAATGCGGAATTATTTCAACGTGCTTATAATGAGGAGTTTATGCGTGTTGTGATACACGGCGTGCTTCATCTATGTGGTATTAACGATAAGGGACCAGGCGAACGAGAAATCATGGAGGCTCACGAAAATGCTGCCCTCGCCTTGCTGCCCGAAAACGTGTTTTAAGGTATGAAATTTGAATATGATGTGATAGTAATCGGCGCGGGTCACGCCGGATGTGAAGCCGCTTGCGCAGCCGCCAATCTTGGTTCGGCTACGCTGCTGATCACTATGGATATGAATAAGATTGCCCAGATGAGCTGCAATCCCGCTGTGGGAGGTATAGCCAAAGGGCAAATTGTGCGTGAAATAGATGCCTTGGGCGGACAGATGGGTATTGTCACCGACCGTTCGTCAATACAATTCCGTATGCTCAACCGTAGCAAGGGCCCTGCTATGTGGAGTCCTCGCTCGCAAGCCGACCGCATGCGCTTTATGGAAGAATGGCACCATGTGGTGGAAAATACGCCGAACCTCTACATGTGGCAAGACGCCGTGGTAGAGTTGCTGTTTGATGGCGACAAGGTGTGTGGCGTGCGCACCGCGGTGGGTGTGGAATTTCGTGCTGGAGCGGTGGTTCTCACTGCGGGCACCTTCCTAAATGGACTAATGCATATCGGCCCCGTGCAGATGCAGGGCGGACGCATTTCTGAGCCAGCCAGCCATGGAATCACCGAGCAATTGCGCCAAATGGGCTTCACTACCGACCGTATGAAGACCGGCACTCCAGTGCGACTAGATGCACGCACCATCGACTATTCGCTCACTAAGATACAAGACGGCGACAACGATTATCATAAGTTCTCGTATTTACCAGAAGTGCATCGCACGCTCAAGCAGCGTCCGTGCTATATCGTTTACACCAACGAGGAGGTGCATGATGTGCTTCGCAAGGGTTTGCCAGAATCGCCGTTGTTCAATGGTCAAATCACATCAATCGGTCCGCGTTACTGCCCAAGTATCGAGACAAAAATCGTTACATTCGCCGATAAAACCGAGCATCAGTTGTTCATCGAGCCAGAAGGGGAGAATACACAGGAGATGTATCTCAACGGATTCTCATCGTCGTTGCCGTGGCGCATACAGTTTGAGGCATTGAGCAAGATACCTGCGTTTAAGAATCTGCAGATATATCGCCCAGGCTATGCCATCGAGTATGATTTCTTCGACCCAACACAGCTGAAGCATACGCTCGAAACCAAGCGCGTGCGCAATCTGTTCTTTGCGGGTCAGGTGAATGGCACCACAGGATATGAAGAAGCCGCAGGCCAGGGACTGATAGCCGGCATCAATGCGCATCAGCGCGTGGCGGGAGGCGAGGACTTTGTTCTTGGTCGCGACGAAGCATATATTGGAGTATTGATCGATGATTTGGTTACAAAGGGCGTTGATGAGCCATATCGTATGTTTACCTCGCGTGCCGAATATCGCATCTTGCTGCGCCAAGATGATGCCGATATGCGCCTCACTGAGCGCTCCTATCGTCTCGGTCTTGCCACACAGCGTCGCTACGATCTGATGGTGAGCAAGCGCAATCAAATCAATCGTCTTGTGGAATTCTCCAAGTATTTCTCGATAAAGGCGAGCATAATAAATCCAGAGTTGGAGAAGGCTGGGTTGCCAACCCTGAAGCAGGGCACAAAGCTTTACGATCTTATTCTTCGTCCGCAATTGTCGATTGCAACACTTGCCACAATGGTGCAACCGCTCGCCGACGAGATTGCTCAGATAGAGCAGGAGCGTCGCGAGGAAATTGTGGAGGCTGCAGAGATTCTGATCAAGTATCAAGGCTATATCGAGCGCGAACGAATCATCGCCGACAAGATACAGCGTCTTGAGAGCATGAAGCTTCGCGGCAAGATAGTTTACTCCGAGATAAAGGCGTTGAGCACCGAGGCTCGTCAGAAGTTGGAACGCATTGATCCCGACACCGTGGCACAAGCTTCGCGCATCCCCGGTATTTCGCCGAGCGACATCAATATTTTGCTCTTATTATTAGGAAGATAAACCAAAATTGTTTCACGTGAAACACTAACATAAACAATCAAATAATGAAAACCGAAAAAATTGAGAAAGTAAAAAACCTTATTCGTACGATTCCTGATTTCCCAACAAAGGGTATTATGTTTCGTGACCTCACCACTGCATTCAAAAATCCAGAAGGTATTGCGATAATCGCCGAATATATCGAAGAAAAATACGCAAACCTTGGCGTCACAAAGGTTGTGGGCATCGAGGCTCGCGGATTCATCGGTGGTTCAATCCTCGCACACGAGTTGGGCGCTGGATTCGTGCCATTGCGCAAGCCAGGCAAATTGCCAGCCGACACTATCAGCAAGACTTACGAAAAGGAGTATGGAACAGACACCATTGAGATACACCGCGACGCTATCACTCCCGACGATGTGGTGGTGATACACGACGACCTCTTGGCTACTGGCGGCACTATGCTCGCTGCGTATGAATTGGTGAAATCGATGAACCCAAAGAAGATTTATATCGATTTCATCGTAGAACTTTCGGCACTTGGCGGTCGCAAGTTGTTCCCTGCCGACGTGCCAGTAAACGCAATGATAGTGTATTAATGCCCGCTGTTGGCTGAGAAGAAGTGCGCGTATGCTATGACACCAAGCGATGAACTGAAACTGAAGATTAGTTTGCTCCCCGAATGTCCGGGCGTGTATCGCTACTACAACAAGGATGGGGTGGTGATATATGTGGGTAAGGCAAAAAACCTCAAGCGCAGGGTGAGCAGTTATTTCAACCGTGTTCACACGGTGGCTCGCACCAATATGCTTGTGCGTCACATCCACGATATGCAGTATACCGTGGTGCGCACCGAGGAAGACGCGCTTCATCTCGAGAACAGTATGATCAAAGAATATCAGCCGTACTACAACGTGCTGCTGAAGGACGATAAATCTTATCCGTGGATATGCGTAACCCATGAGTCGTATCCACGGGTATTTATTACCCGAAATAAGCCAGAGCGGGGGGCGAAATTGTTTGGTCCCTATGCTCACTCCAATATGGCTCGGGCCGTGCTCGACGTGATACGCAAGATTTATCCCATACGCACCTGCCGACATAATATCGATAGCAACACCATTGCGCGTGGCACCACGCCACTGTGTCTGCAATACCACATCCACAATTGTGAGGGGTGTTGTCGCGGACTGGTGAGCGTAGAGAAATATGGCGAATATATCGATGGAATCAAGAAAATCCTCAATGGCGACACGTGCGAATTGCTCAACCATCTGATGTCGGAAATGACCCGCCTTGCCGGAGAATTGCGATTTGAGGAAGCACAGCAGTTGAAGGAGAAGTATCTGCTCATCGAGAAATATCGCGCCAAGAGCGAGGTGGTGAACCAGCAACTGCACGATGTGGATGTGTTCTCGTTGCTGCGCGACGACGACTCGGCGTATGTCAACTTTATGCACGTTCGCAACGGATCGGTGGTGAAGACCCTCACGCTGGAATATAAGACACGCCTCGATGAACCCGACGAGGAGGTGATGTCGATTGCTATCGACGAATTGCGCGAGCGGTTCGACCTGCAGTTGCGCGTAGTGCTTGTGTCGGTGATTCCAGATGCTGAATTTGAGAACGTGAATTTCTTCGTTCCTCAGCGCGGCGACCGCAAAAAGTTGCTCGACCTCTCGCTCCAGAATGCGAAGCAATACAAGATGGAAAAACTCAAGCGAATGGAGAAGCTCAATCCCGACCAGCGTGTGATGCGCACATTGCTCACCATGCAGCGAGATTTCCGTTTGAAAGAGTTGCCTCGCCATGTGGAATGTTTCGACAACTCCAATATTCAAGGCACAAATCCCGTGGCATCGTGCGTGGTGTTTCGCAACGCCAAACCGTCGAAAAGAGACTATCGTCATTTCAACATCAAGACGGTGGTTGGCCCCGATGATTTTGCCTCGATGAAGGAGGTGCTTACGCGACGCTACACCAGGCTGATGGAGGAGGGCGAAGAACTGCCGCAACTGGTGGTGGTAGACGGTGGCAAGGGACAGCTGAGCGCCGCCGTGGAAGCATTCGATGAAATGGGCATACGTGGCAAGGTGGCGCTGGTGGGCATCGCCAAGCGACTGGAGGAAATTTATTTCCCTGGCGACAGCATTCCGCTCTACATCGATAAAAACAGCGAGTCGTTGCGAGTGGTGCAGCATCTGCGCGACGAGGCACACCGCTTCGGCATCACGCATCACCGCAATCGCCGTAGCCGTGGTCAGATCAGCACCGTGTTTGATGGAGTGAAGGGCATTGGCCCGAAGACCCACGAGGCGCTGATTAAGCACTTCAAGAGCATGAGGCGGGTGGGCGAAGCGAGCATCGACGATGTGGCTGCCGTGATAGGGCGCAAGAAGGCAGAGATAGTATTTAATGTTTTGAATAGCAACAAGATAACTACAGAAATAAACAATGAGAATAGTGATTCAACGGGTGCAGAGAGCATCAGTAACGATTGATAATGAGCGTGTTAGCGAGATAAGACAAGGCTTAATGATATTGGTGGGCGTGCGCGAGGGCGACGAACTCGCCGATATGCAATGGCTCGCTGCAAAAGCCGCCGCCATGCGCATTTTCGACGATGAAAACGGCGTGATGAACCGTAGTGTGATGGATGTAGACGGCGAGATACTTGCCGTGAGCCAATTCACGCTCAACGCATCCACCAAGAAGGGCAATCGCCCATCATATATCCACGCTGCAGGCCATGAGGTGGCAGTGCCACTCTATGATGGTTTCTGCCAGGAATTGGAGAAAATCACCGGTAAAACGGTAAAAAAAGGTGTCTTCGGCGCTGATATGAAAGTGGAGTTAATCAACGACGGACCGGTGACGATTATTGTAGATTCCAAATTAAAAGAGTAAATTTGCCGTTATGACAATCAGTGAAGCCCAAGAGAGGGTTGACAAGTGGATAAAAACCTACGGCGTGCGCTATTTCAGCGAGCTCACTAATATGGCTATTCTCACCGAGGAAGTGGGAGAGGTGGCGCGTGTGATGGCTCGCAAGTATGGCGACCAGTCGTGCAAACCGAGCGATGAAGACCACAATCTCGCCGATGAACTCGCCGATGTGCTGTGGGTGCTGATGTGCATTGCCAATCAAACGGGCGTGGATCTCACCGAGGCTTTCAATGCCAATCTGGAGAAGAAAACGCAGCGCGATAGCGAGCGTCATAAGAATAACCCAAAATTGACAAAATAATTATTAACTATAAAAACCCATTTAGAATTATGGAACAAAACAAATATCTTCAAGCTGTGGAAAGCAGCAATGTGAATACCGACGATGCTGCGGTGAAGGCCGAAGTGGCAGCGCTGCTCGAAAAGCACAGCGCAGAGAATGCCAATGGTGAGGTGTATCAATTCTTGCTCAACTGCATAGACCTTACTACCCTCAGCACCGACGACAGCGAACGCTCGGTGGCTGCGTTTACTCAGCGCGTGAATGATTTTGAAACAAACTATCCAGCCTACAAGAATGTGGCTGCAATCTGCGTATACTCTAAGTTTGCCGATGTAGTGCGCGAAAACCTCGAAGTGTCGAGCGTAAACGTGGCTGTATGTTCTGCCAATTTCCCATCTTCACAAGCTCGCTTGGAAGTGAAGACTGTAGAAACTGCACTTGCTGTGGCCGACGGTGCCGACGAGGTTGACATCGTGTTCCCAGTGAACTATTTTGTGGATGGCGCATACGAGGAAATCGCCGATGAAATCTCAGAAATCAAGCATGCTGCTAAGGATGGCGACCGCGAGGCTCACCTCAAGGTAATCCTTGAAACCGGTTTGCTCAAGACTGCTGCAAACATCCGCACTGCTTCGATTCTATCGATGTATTCGGGTGCTGACTTCATCAAGACGTCTACAGGTAAGATTTATGAAGGCGCCACAGTGGAGGCTGCTTATGTGATGTGCCAATGCATCAAGGAATATTATGAGAAGTGTGGCCGTATGGTAGGCTTCAAGGCTTCGGGTGGCATCCGCACCAGCGCAGATGCTGTGAAGTATTACACCATCGTGAAGGAAGTGCTTGGCGAAAAGTGGCTCACTAACGAATATTTCCGTATCGGAGCATCAAGTCTTGCCAACAACCTCTTCGCTGACATCACAGGCGAATCGGTTAAGCCATTTTAAGCCCCACTGACGGATTTTCTCCGTCGCGACGATAAAATATATGCCCAGAACGCAAAACGCGCGTCCTGGGCTTTATTTTTGGGTTAATTCCTAATTCCTGAATTGGGAGTGTGCTGATTTTAGCAAGTGGTGGGCGATGCAGCGACAGCTACAGGTGTCATTTGGGCGTCACCGTCACGCTGCTTTCGTAGGAGCGCACGCCATCGGGGGCAATGATATCCACCAGCAGACGATACTCTCCGGGAGTGTC
>ERZ780141.742-NODE-742-length-22642-cov-3.803073_pt1 | contig 22642 bp, 26 predicted proteins | sample MGYA00433080_ERZ780141 | MGnify/ENA primary metagenome ERZ780141 (study PRJEB29588, sample SAMEA2154047) | human gut metagenome | biome: human gut; feature: human-associated habitat; material: faeces | place: Denmark | collected 2008/2010 ... | reverse complement strand
ACTTCCTCGCCGTACCCGCCGGTAGGGCTGTTATATTTCGTCTTGACGTGCACGTAGTCCAGGCCGTCTGGCATTTTGATATCGTAGGTCTTCCACCTTTTTCCGGTTTCTTCGTAGTGGTTCCACACCAACCGGGGCTCCGACTTTACCGCCACGGCGGCAGCGATCTTGTCATTGAGGGTCTTGCCGCTGAGGGTGCCGTCCGGGGCGATGTCCAGATAGTCGCCCACCTTCACGCCGCCCAGCGTGCTGACCGTAGCTGCGGGCAGGCTGTACGGCGTGCCAAACTTGGCATCGGCCTGAGCTTTGGTATAGTAGTCGGAAAGATCGACTTTTTGAATGCTGTCTTTCCACGATTTTGTATCATTGTCCCACGTCCAAATAGTGTCTGTGGGACCAACGACCGCCCACCAGCCATTTTCGCCTATGGGAACAGCGGCTTTCAGAGCTTCCGGCGTGGCGTACCACCCCTGTGCACCGATGGTGATGGTGCGAACCTGCTCAAAGTATTCTTTTGTGCCCTGCAAATAAGTAGCAGACTGAGATTCCGAACGCTTTGAATTGGTTTCGCTTGTCTTGGCAGCAGCAGCAGACAAAGCTGCATTTTCAGAGTCCGCTTTTACAATTGCAGAAACATCTTTTGCGGCATTTTTTGCAGCCTGTTCTGCTTTTGCACGTTCTTCCGCAGCGGATTGTGCCGCAGAAACGGCTTCTTCTTTTGCGTTGATGGCACCTGCAACTGTGCTCAACTCATTTAAAGTGGATGCGTTGATCGGTGTGCCGTCCTTTATGGGCTCGTCGTTTCGGACGAGCGTTACAATTTCAGACGACCCATCCTCACGGACTAACGTCCACCTGCCAGGATATTTTGATATGCGGTCTTCAAAAACCATATTGGTCCTCCCCAGCCATGTATTCGCCAGAAAAAGTAACGTAAGTTTTGGCGATCGATTCTATGTCTGACAAAATGCTTTCAAGTTGGTTCATTGTCTCGAATCCGAGCCTATCCATAGACGTCGGTGTCGGCGCAGTTTTGGCGTCTCCTGAGTTTTTAGAACGAATAGATTCGATATTTGACAGCCACCTAGCAGCATCCGACGTGGTAAGATACCCGTTTATGTTCCAGTCCGTCTTGACATCTACGTCCGCACCGAGAAGTGAAGCAAGCTCTGATATGCCGGTTTCTATTCTCGAAAAATCTCTGTAGTCAAGAGCCCCTTTCATACCGGAAAGCCACTCCGCTTTTTCCTCATCCGTCCAGGTCCCATTCACGGCTTTACCATAAATGAACTTTAGGCGGTCAACATCGTCTTGGCTTCTGTCTGTAATCCAAATCGCCATAGTCCCTCCTTAAAGCAAAATCTTTTTGCCGTTGCCGACTTTAGTCGTGGACGGAAGCGTGAAAGCAGGGCTGAACTTGTTAGAGCTCCAAGCATTGTACTGCTCTGTGAGGAAAAAAATCCTACCTGCACTAGACGTTCCAAGACTGTAAGTCCCAACGAGTTGGCCCACGATATGGTTTCCATCAAAATCTCGCCATGCAGGGGAACGTGACCATCTGCGGATAAGACGATTGGCGGAATCATCATAAGACTGAACAAAAACATTTCGGGTTTGCTTTGGTAGTACAGAACCTTCTTTTTTGAAAAATGGGTTACTCCCATTTACATAAACATCTGCGTTTTTGTCTTCTGGGTCAAACATTTCATAAATAGACGGAAGAAAGACGTTGCGAGACAGCGTTCTGATTTCCGTAGTGCTACCGCCTACCGTGTAATAAAAAGAGGTAAGCCCCATTGCGGACTTGACGGTGTCGCTAAATCTGTTTGCGTAATCTCCCTTCAACAGCCTGTCGATAGAGCTTCCGTCGTATGTATTGACGTGCGTCTGGTTCCACACTGTTTCAGCAAGAGGTTCTTTCCTGATAAGAAGTGTTCTCCCCGGACCATTTAAACCAGGCTCATACCCATGTTTTGCAACAACAAACTCTACATCCGCACCACTTTCTTGAATGTAAACAGACGAACCTTCCGGCATATCCGACAAAGACGGAGCCTGACTGATAACGTTACACTTTGCAGATACGGAAGATACGAAGGCTGTGACTACGGCATCTCCACTGGAAACAAAAGAAATGTCGCAAGCAGAAACGCCGCCTTTATTGGAAACGACGGAAATGGAAACAACGCCGGGAGGAGATGCTTCCCATCCGATTGCTGGGGAATCCTCTGAGGAAGGAACAAGCGTTGCGGTTAAACGAACAGTCTCTCCAGGAGCCACAAAAACGGAATCCTTGTCAAGTCTAAGGGCACTCGCGCTTTCCACCATATATCCTTCCATCGTCCCTTTAAAGCAGCCGTTAAAGGTATACTTGGCATCCGTTACGAGAACATTCGATGCATATCCAAACTGATGGTTTGCTCTAACAAAAGACAACGCATCAATATGAGGGCTTGCACGAAATTCCAAGTTTACCTTTCTTCTGTTAGAAAGAAGTGCGTATGTTTCGGTCAACGCATTTTTTGCGCTAGAAGATACAGATTTCGATACAAGCGGATTATTGATGCTTTGGGTCGCTCCATTCCCACTAGCTCCGGCTGGATAAAAAACGGATTCGCCGCCAACCTTGCACGATACGTTTTTTATTTTTGTCGAAAACGTTATTTCTGGGTATTTAAAGCTATTCAAAAGCGATATTTCCTCGATACCAGACCTCGTGACTGGAACAAGAGGGACACGTTCAATGTGAATGACCCCATCTCTGGATTGGTAAAGAGCCATCCCGGCTGCGTTTGCAGCAAGCTGAAGAATGTCTGCGTTTTTATAAGAGGAAGCATCGGAGGAAATGTCGCAAGAATAGTTCTTTAATTCTTCCGAAATTTCGTAAGATATTCCGGAAACATCCAGAAGTTCCAACGCATCAAAGCACATCTGATACAGCGTTCCGCTTGTGTGCCCGGTATAGATGGAATCTTGGAGGAAAGACAAAGCGTCCCTGGCATCAAACGACGCCGTTATGCCATTCGCCGGAATTGTCCATCCGGAAAGAAAGAACTTTCCTCCGTCAATCCATTCGACCGCATCTCCAATGTCCATGCCGTACTGAACTGAAATCTCCTGACGTTCATAAAGATACCGATAAAGTCCATCTGGATTTACCGGGTTCCAGCGTTGTTCGGAGTTGTCAACAGAAAACGAAACGGAATCTTTGGAAAGCTGCCCAGAAATCGGGTCGCGTTTTGATTCGTGCGTATAAGAAAGCAAATCCGCTTTGCTAAATTGGACGCGCAGACCAAATTCAACTTGTTCCACTCTGGCCCTGCGGCCCTGGATGCACCACTCTAAAATTTCCAAACTGATTGAATCATATCCGGAAATCTCAAAATCTACAGAGGATTCAACAGACTGGTTGTCATCAACTTGTTTTGTTGCAACAAGCTCGCTGCCGTTATAGACCGTCAATTTAAAAGATTTTGCATATTCATTTAAAGCAGACGACCATACGATTGTAATTCCGGGGATTCTTTCAGTGTGTGTTTTGCTGAAAGAGAAAGTGATAATCGGATGGTTTGTGTCAGAAACACAATCCATGCTTAAATACCCGGCGTTCTCGTAGGGCTCTGAACCTGGGACCAAAAGTTTGCTCCCATCAAGGACCCACAAATTAGGTTCTCCGGTGGCATAATTGGCTAAAGAAGCAGAATCCAGGTCCGTGACAGACAACGTGTTGCTGAATAGAGCCTGGTTGGAAGAGCTGGCAATAGCGTCTGCTTGCGCCTTATCGTCAGAGACGTGGTAAGTGATGCGAACAAACATCTCCGGAACAAGTGTTTTTTCGTATTGCTCAAGCCACTTGTCGGAAGGCAGAAAGCCCATGAATAATCACCTCTCTTAAACTTCAACGAGGCTAAGGGCCGCTCCGACCCATCCCATAACGTTTCCGTTGGACGGGGAACGCCTCCACATTCCAGCGGTTCTATCGGAAACATACATTTGTCTTGTCGTGTAGCTTGCAGTTGCTTGGTTATAAAACCGAACAGTGCAGTAAAAGTTTGTGGTGAACGGCCCGATGATGTCCGCCCACTGTCTTGCGGTAAGATAATTCCATTTTAGGGAAATCTTCGCAACATCGTGCCGCACCACAGACCCAACGACTTTGCCTTGTACGTTTCGTCCGGAATCGACTATAGTGCTTGTTGTAGCGTCGTAGGAGGAAGGCTCAGGCAGCTCTCTGCCATTTACTGTGACGAGAGATTGCATAAAACGTAAACCTCCTTAGTAGCTGTAAACTTCGTCTCCCATAATCTGGAACCCACGCTCAGACTGCCGTTTCTCAACGGACGCAGTGATTTGCTTGCCGTCAAGGTAAATCTTGAGCTCTTTCCCTCCGGTAAGTTCGTCTCCGTACCGCTGGAAGATGTCAAGGAATGCGTTATAGCAACCATCGTGGACGGCACTGCGGAGCTCTGCGGGGCTCGCTCCGCTAGCAGAAGAACTTGGATAATAGCTTCCAACAGATGTGCTAGAGCCGTTAGCAGAATCATAATCGCTCGTGCCGGGGTAGCTTGAGTAGTTGTCATTCACAGACGGGCGGGAGCTTGTTCCGTACTTTCCAACAAGCGTTCCGACAATTCCTGCGATGGCGGCTGCAATTGCAACGCCACCAGCAATCATGATGACACCAGTCGGAATACCTAAAGAGGTCAAGACACTGCCGATAGTCTGCAAGATGCCCATAAATGCAGCTCCAATTTGACCGATAAGCCCGGCAATGCCAGCGATGATAGACGGGAACTGACTTAAAACGCCAGAAGAAAGGCCAATACTGATCGCCTTGCCGGATGCCGAGATTGGTCCAATCAGAGAAGAAAACGAGGACGCAATTTTACTTCCAAGACCGACGACCTGCGTGGAGATTTCGCCAAACTTGGATGTGATTCCATCCAAAATGTTTTTTCCGACAAGTTTTGCAGAAGAAAACGCTTTGGAACCAACGGTTTTAAGAGCACTGGTAAGATTGGAAACCAAGTCGGAAGCATAAGACTTGACCTGTTTTCGGTTTTCTTCCCCCATTGCCTTCCAGATGATGGCTGCTGTGTTTTCGGCGACGGTTTGGATATCGCCTTTCTTGACCGCATCAATCATGCCCTTAATCGTGCCAATAAAGTCGCTCTTGAGGCCGTTGTCGATTTCATTCCACTTTGCGTCAAACGTATTGACCATGTTGTCAACAAAGCCGTTTGCAACGTCTGCGCCATAGTCAATCATCTCGTTGCCCTTCTGCTGAACAACGTTTGCCAGATTGGTCATAGCTTGTTCGACGTAAGGAAGTGCTGTAGTGATACCGTTTGCAAGGCCTTGGTCAATAAATTTACCAAAGCGCTCAAATAGAGCAGAGGGAGAGTGAATTTCAGTATCGGTCGTGAACTTGTCAATGATAGCTTTTGCAAGATTTGCCGCAGCGCCTTTTGCGGTTTCAATGCCGCTTTTGATACCATTTACGAGGCCCTGCCAAATGTTTTTGCCTGCTTCAAACATTTTGGAAGGAAGAGAAGTGATAGCATTTGCAACGGCTGTTACCATATCGGAAGCAGCTTTTGCGGCATCTTTTGCCCACGTTTTGATATCATCGATAAATCCACGAACAGCTCTCGCACCGTTTTCGACGTGTTCATCGAGATGTACGAACCATGTAACAACATCCTTTACCCAATTGATAAGGTCAGCAAAACCAAGAACCGCCTTTTCGATGAAGTTACCGTTCATCTGAATATCAAGACGTTCGGTTTGACTTACTCCATTGGTAATCCATCCGACAAACACTCCGATATCGTGAATCAGCTGAGCAATGCCCATGACGGCATTCTCGATGAAGTTACCGTTCATTTGTAAGTCAAGCCTATCAGTTTCGGAAACACCGTTCTGAATCCATCCAATAAAAATTGCGAAATCATTGATAAGGTTTCCGATGGCTGTAATTGCGTCGCCTACAAAATCAGCAACTTTTTCGCCCATAGACTTGAAAGCATTGAACCAGTCCGTTTCCATCTCAAAAGCTTCTTTTTGGCTTTCGCTACCAAGGCCGCGAACTGCAACAGTGATTGCTTCAAAACCAAGAACAGCAAGACCGGCTACAGGATGGCCACTAACAATAAGACCGATGCCCATAAGTGTTGTGATTAAATCACCAACATCAAGATCAAGGTCTTTTACAACGTCAGAGATTGTTTTGAACGCAGAAGAAATGCTATCCTGCCAACTTTCTGGAATGAGATTCCAGATTGCTTGCTTTAAGTTGGAAAAAGATTCTTTCAGGTATTTGATGGATTCTCCGAGTTTTCCATCTGTGAGCGATATATTCCAACCCTGCCTAAGCCCTTCCGCGGCAAGGTAAATCATAGCTCGAACACGTTCAAGGCCTTTTCGGAACGCCTCACTGTTTTGGTACAGGTCAACAAAACGAGCAACCATAATGCCAACAGCGACAGCTGCTCCCATAATGGGAGACTTCCAAAGTTTGAGAATTCCTTCAATTAAAGAGCCATCGCCTTTGATTTTATTGAGAGCTTCAAGCAAAGCGTTGCCAATAGCCCACGTTGCAAATCCGGCAGAAATACCAGCAATCAATGGCGCAATCTTTTCCAGCTTTGCCTTGATTTCGTCCACGGCGTTGCCAACATAGTTCTTGAACATATCGTAGCCGGACAGGTCTACATCTCCCAAGATGTTGCCAGCAGATGCACCGCTACCAGAGCCGGAGCTTCCCTGCGTGGGGTCAATGATGTTCAGCTCATCAAAGCCCATCGTATAGTCCTTGAGAGCTTTAGCGGCTTTCTTGGTGGAGTCTGCCGTGTCATCCATTGCGTCACCGATGTTGCCAACGCTGCCAGCACTCTTGGTGAAATCAGTGAACACGACCTTTACACCCATCAGCTTTGCCACCCACTGAACGAACTCTCGAATGAGCTGTACGGCGGCAATCAGCGGGGGAAGAATGGATTTCATGGCAGGATAGAGCAGAGAGCCAACAGACTTCGCCAACATATCAAGCTGAGCTTTCAGAATCTTAATCTGGTTCGCAGGGCTCTGGATGGTCTGTGCAAGGTTGCCCTGCACGTTGGCAGTCTGCTTCATAATGGCAATGTAACGCAGAACCGCCTTATCCGCCTGAGACAGACTAGAAACCTGTTTGTTAAAGCCTAAAGCAAGAAGCTCCTGCTGTAACCGTGCCTGAGACAGATCAACGCCCAGACGGCGAATAGGCTCAATCTCGCCAGAGATTGCGGAGGACATTGCAGTAAAGGTTTCGGCAACGTCCTTGTTCCAATAGGAGCCTTCGTCATAGGCAAGCTGGGTCAGGTTCTTAGACAGAACGTATGCTTTGTCACTGGTCAGACCAAACGAAGTACCCAAGCTCTGAATGGTAGCCATGTAGGTCATCGCTTTGGTCGGGTCAACGCCAAGCAAGCCCTGCATCTTGCTAATGAGCGTATCGGCTTCACCGCTCAAATTGCCCATAGCATTATGGAACAAGTCTGTTGCTTCATAGAAGTCATTAAACTTCGCAACAGCGTTGCCAAGATACTCAGCGATAGCTTTCAGCGAAACCAGCTTTGCCATGTTCCGCATAAAGCCGTTCATCTGATTGGACAGACTGAGATAGCTCTTGCGCTGCTTTTCGTTGGCAGCAGTCACACGGTTTGCCTGTGTCACAACCTTGCTCAACTGTGGCGGCAGCTTTGCAAAGGCGTTGCCTACCTTGTCAAGCTGAGATGCAAGGGGAGCAAGAGCAGCAGAAATCTTCTGACAAGAGCTTGCAAAAGAATCAAGGTCAGTCGCTTTCAGCTTGTCGGTCAGGTCAGGAACCTTTCCGATCGCATTGAAAGCGCTGCCAAGAGCTTTAAGATTCGATGCGTCCAGAATGGACAGCGGAGCCAAAGCGTTAGTGAGCTGAGTAATGCTGCCAGACATGGAGTAAAAGTCCACGCCGTTCAAGCCAGACACAGCCGCTGGAATCTTCTTGATCGCATTTACGACCGTGTTGATGCTTTTTGCGCTTGCGGTCGGGTTTACGTTGGAAAGTCCATTTAGAAAGCTGGTGATTTTGTCCAGCCCGGACATTCCAGCGGATGCCTGTTTCAGCGTTGCAATAGAACCAGCCAGCTTGTCAAGGCTGTTCACAACCTTTGCCACGTTGCCTTTTGTCCGCAAATTAGAAATGGCAGTAGCGAGCTTGTCGATATTAAGCTCTGCGCCCTGCGATTCCGCAGAAATCTCTACGGATAAGCTCGTAATATCAACATCAGCCATCACTACCACCATCACTTTCCATCATAGAGAACATCATTCTCTTGATTCGCTCCTGCGCCTCAACTGCGCGTTGGTATTCATATTCGTCTTTCTCCTTTTGGGTAAGGGGAAGCGGTCTATCCATGTACTTGATGGGGCTAGACCCTTTCTTTCGGAACATATTGCCAACCGTAGAGGAAAGCGCAGATGCCATGTAAAAGCCATTTCTCCACGCTTCAGCATTGGCTCTACGTTCCCGTAGCTCCTCTGCGTCACGGTAGACCTTCACCAGCCAGACATCGCCGTACCAAAACTGGTCGTATGTCATGCCGATGGAGATGTAATAGGCTTCTACATCGTGGAACAGCTTGGAGAAGGAAAATAGTTCTCCCTCTCCGTCTGTTTCTTGAGATTGTGCGGTTACACAATCTCCCACGTTGCGTTTTTTGCGGTCTTGTCCTCAGTGTCAGTTGCCAGCAGGGACTTGGAAGCGTCCACGAACATTTCAAGCAGAACACCCATCAGGTCTTCCTTATCCTCAATGTGCTGGAACATCTCATCAACGACCTTGTGCTTGATGCCCTTGTTCCGTGCGATGAAAGCGCCGTAAAACAGGGCACGAGAGTTGGACAGCAGATTGGTCATCTGGGTGTACTGGCCAATCTGAAAACCTGCACGCTCAGTGGCTTCCACGCTGTCGCGGGTGAAGGTCAGCTCGTAAGTGTTCTTACCATCGGGGGAATGAAAGTTGATAACTTTAGTAGCCATAATAAATGCTCTCCTTTATAAATAGGGGCAGAACCAAATCCGATGTTCAGTTCTGCCCGGTTTGATTGATTTGATTTTTGCGGTTTAGCCGCCGTTGACAGTCAGGGTCTCGCTGAACTCAGGCTTCTTGGTGAAGATGCAGTTGATGGTCATTTCCACAACCTCGTCCACGCCAAAGCCGGACAAGCCAACCTGATGCATACCCTGCCAAGTGAAGCCGGAGCCGTCCTGCATCTTCAGGGCGTAATACTTCACGGTGTTGCTCTCGGAAGTCTCATCGTAGCCAGCTTCCTTGACCTTCTTGTAGTCAGTCTTGTTGTAGTTGGCAGTAAAGGACTTGGTGTCACTCTGGATGATGCCAAAGATGTTGACCTGCATAGGGTCAGACAGGGTGGTGGCATCCAGAAGGTTCGGCTCAGAGATCAGGTCGGGCACATCCTTGATGTCGCATAGCTTTGTCAGAGCGGTTGCGCTGTCGCCACAATACAGGGTGGTATTCAGACCGGAGATAGCAGTACTCATAGAATGTTTACCTCCTTAGTTTCGGTAAATCATTCCGTCCTCTCCGATTGTTGCCCCGTAGCTGCAATCAATCCGATAGACGGAATTGTTATACAGCCCATTCAACGGGGCAAACGATTTGCGATAAAATTTAAGCGGTTCAAGAACAGAATCCACGATTCCAACGATGGAACGTGCTTCTGCAATGCGTCCGGTGTTCTTATTGGAGTAGACCCGCACGCGCAGGGAAACGGCAGCGTACTTGCTGTGACCGGAAGAATCAATGTACACAGGCAGATTACTGTTTTCCTCTATCTGCACACACGGAAACTTCTTGACATTGCTGTCATTGATTTCACCAGTAACGAAGATGCCGGGAACTTGCTTTCGCAGCTCCTTAGCAACAGCCGTGAAGATAGAATTGAAATAATCGATCAACTATTCCAAACCTCCCTCCACGTTGCTTCAACTTGAGAAGCCATTTCCTCAACAGCTCCCCACATAGCCATAGCCGGTTCGTTGCCGTCGGTATAATTCAACTGGCCTTTGCCATCCACCTGTTTGACAGGTGTGCCAGCATTGCCGGGGTCACCGTAGTAGTACCATCTGCGGTTTGCACCTTGCCCTTTGCCGTAGGAGCCATGAGCACCAACGCCGGGCGGTAGTTCACCGCCATATCCGTTGTGATGTGCGCCAGTGCCAAACTCGATGAACGCAACTGACTTGCCCTCTGCAACGATGGTGCAGGTGTTTCCATTCTGCTCAACACGGCAAGAGACATCGTTACTGCCGGCATATTCTGCATTTGCAAAGCGAACTTTCGCCACGTCAAGCCCTTTGTCAGCCAACGCCCTTACAAACTCCTGTGCCTTTTGGTTCAGGGTGGCCTTGTACTCCTGTATCTGACGTTCCGCATCACGAAGTCCGGCATCGCTCAACCTCACTTTAATTTTCACTTGCAGCCACCTCTTTCAGCGCATACAACGTGTCCGTGATATGCTCTGCGACCTTGACCACAATGTAATTAAAGGGCTTTGAAACGTCCGTCTGAAACCAGACGTGCGTCCCTTCATAAAGCGGTGTGTTGCGCTTTTTGCTGGACGAACTGACAACGTAGCTGTAATCCGTGAACGCTCCAAAAGGGTTTGCTTCCGCAGAACCAGTAGGAGGGCTGACGTTCAGCATCAATTTTGCGGGTTCGCTCCACGATTCGTATGCGGATTCGCCAGTCTCGTTTTCCCACTCGTCCACAACAGGCTTTTTCTCGCCGACTGGGTTTGAATACCACAGCGGGCGTTTGTCCAGCGGGCTTCCATTGAACATCAGCCGATAACACCTACTCTCGGAACCACTTCATTCAGCAGGGACTGCGCCACATCGGAACTTTCCCACACACGAGTAATGCCATTGTTGGTATAGCTCGTCTGTCCGTTTGCGCCGATGTGGTTGTACAGTTCTGCTGCAATGCGTATCTGCAACGACTGATACTGCAAGGGCAACTCGTCCGGTCTGCTGCCGAAAGGGTAGCCCTGCGCAAATATCTTGTCTTTGGCGAAATCAAGCAGCAGGTCGAAGAGTGGGTAGTCCTCGTCCGTGATTTCACGGTCAAGTGCAGGGGCGATGTACTGCCCTAGTTTGACTGCCGCTTCGGAATACTGGTCTCCCATGCTGCTTTCCTCCTTTCGCCTTAGTAAGCCTTGATGCAGTACACAGCGTCCATGCGCTCAAAGGACGGCAGGACGATTTCGGAGACGTAGATGTTGGTGTTGACAGGATGCACGGTCTGCTCGGTGGTAACCGCAACGCCAGTGTTCACAACGGAAACCTGTGCGTTGGAGATGCCAGCCATCAGGTCAGCTTCCTCAGGAGTGGCAACATAGTACATATTGCCCAAAGAGCCAGAAGGGGCCAGTACGACATAGCCATCAGACAGATACTTTTCGGCAGCGGCGGTCTCCTCCGGCTTAAACATCTTGTCGTACAGATGGATGCGAATGCCGGATGCGCTTTCGACAACGGACCGTGCCTCAGAATCGACAAGAACGGCGGTGGTGGTCTTCATGACCGTCAGGAACCGGTTCTTGATTTCATCCGCAGCAATCATCTTGTGGAAAGTGTTGGTGTTCATGTAGGCATCGGTGATAATCTCACCAGTGTTTGCCAGCACGGTGTTTGCGGCAGTAGTCATCGTTGCGATGGGGGTTGCAGTGGTAGGAGCATCCCACTTCTCCTTGGTAGTCAGAGCCTTGTAATTGGACTGCTTCCAAGTGCCGTCAGGGTCGTAATCGTAGACGTAACTCACGCCGTTGGATTCGATGGAAATGCCAGGCTTGCCATCCTTGGGAGCCAGAAGCTGCCATACCATGCGCTCAGGAACGATACGAGCACCAGTGATAAGCTGCGCAGTATCATCGTAGACACGATTGATAACGTCTGCCGCAAACTCCTGATTGGTAGCCAGAACAGAGATAATCTTGCGGCGGTCTTCTTCGTCAATGTGAGTGCCCTCACGAAAGAACGGCATACTGGTCTCGGTCATCTTGATGCCCTGACGAGTACGGAACGTAGCCTTAGTGTCGAACACGCTAGGCTTCAGCGAAACGCCAACGCCCTTGTGACCACGCAGCCACTTCAGTTCCATGCTGACCTTCTTACGGGCAGGGAACAGAGCATCAGAAGCATAGGGCTGCGCATTGGTCGGGTCATTCGTCCAGTAGGCGGCAATCGCAGCAGGGGAGAAGATCTCATTCAGATTCAGTGCCATAATTTAGTCCTCCTTACTCGCTCTTTGCGCCAACATCGGTACGGCAGAAAACGGCGGGAACAGCCTTTTTCAGAGCGGCAATATCGTTTGCAGAATAGGTAAAGCCGGACAGCTTTGCCTTGTCCACATCAATAACGCCCTGAATCAGCAGTGCGCCATTGGGGTTGACGGCAGGGTCAACGGTGTGCAGCAGAATGCCACTGGCATCGGTAGCCGCATCGGTAGCGCTGGTGCCAGTGGTGGCAGCAGCTTTCAGGCCAGTCTTTGCCATAGGATAGCCAGCCGGAACAGCATTGGTCTCCTTGACGGTAAAGGGAATGGCAACGTAGGTATCAGCAGCCAGAATAGTGCTTTCAGGAGCCGATACCGGAGTATTGGTGTACTTCATGTTTTCCTCCTTAATGGAAAGCAGTCATTGCGTCACTCGATGCCTTGTTTGCGTCTGCACGCTCCTTCGCAAAGCGTTTAGCAAAGGAAACACCTGCGCTATCTGCGCCGTCACCATTGCCATCCGCACCCGGGGGCGTGGGCATATCCTTCAACAGAGAAGCCTTGTATGCGGTGTCGTGGGCAGTCATAAACTCCGACTGGAACTTAAAAACCTTGTCCATGTCACCGTCAGCCAGTGCAGACGCAGCCTTGTTGGCAAGTTCAGCGTCATAACCCTGTGCAACGAACTTCTCACGGTAAGATGCAAGGGTCTTTTCCTTGACAAGATTCTCCTTGTCGGCAGTCAGGGCTTCAATCTGCTTCTGCATCTCTGCCAGCTTGTCAGCCTGTTCCTGTGCGGCATTCTCGTCATCGGTACGCTTTGCCTTGAGCTGCTTCTTGTACTCGGCAGCTTCGCCATTGGCTTTCGTCACGGCGTTACGCAGCTTCTCAACCTCTGCGCTAGGGTCTGCAACCTTTTCAAGCGCAGAAATGATTTCATCGGCGGTCATGCCCTCTTTGTAGGCATCACCAAGCAACACATTGAGTTTCATATCGTTAATTTCCTCCTGCGTTTTTTTACCGTTGCTTCCCTGCAACGCTGCGAAATTTGTATCCCGGCTTCCCTGCCGGAATATATCAACCCGCCAATGCGAATTGATTTTTAGTTGATTAGTTCCCCTGTGCCGTTGTAAACCAGTTCTGCTTTCGCAGCATCAGGAGCAGCGAAAACGGTCGGAACAAGATAGACCGGAACGCCATACAACTTTGCAGCATCAATTTCTACAGTACAGCCGTTATACTGAAAGGCATTATCGCCGCAAATTCCGATAAAATAATCAGCCTGTGCGAGAAGTTCAATGCTCTTGCCAAGATACCAAAGCCCTTCGGTTTTACACTTAGGCGGGTTATCTTCAATATAGGTAGGAATAACCTCCAGATTTTCGCCGTACACTGCTTCGGCAATCTTATGCAAGCGGTCAAACGTCATCCGAATATTTTCTTCCGACCGATTCTTCATCGGGCATGAAATAAATAGCTTCTTCATTTTTGCTCTCCTTCCTTTGCATTAGCCTGTTCGCCAACCGTTTTGCCGCTGTCGGCAATATGATCTGCGGGTTGTTTCTGTGGCTTCGGCGCTTTCCCATCTTCGCCCAATTTGCCGGAAGCAATCAAAAAGGGCTTGCTCATTTCGTAAGCAGCCTGCGGGTCTGGGAACAGACCGGGCGTGGTGAACGCCAGCTGCGGGTCAATCGGCTGCTGAATCATCTGCGCGAAAATCTGAACCTTGCTTTGCTGGTTATCGTACTGACGGCGTGGCAATTTGATGTTGATGTCACTTACCATCAGCTTAGAACCAGCCGTATCACGCAAGATTTTCAGCATCACAGACAGGCTTTGGCGTTCAGCGTACTTGAACATATTCTCGTACTGCTGCGCCCTCGCTTCGGTGTGATTCCAGCCATTGCGGACGATAACCGCGCCCACGTTGTCAGACGTTGCATTCTCGCTGCCAGTGGCACTAGGCATAGCAGTCAGACTGCGGTACACATTCAGCATGGAATCAAGCAGGGTCTGGCTCTGCTGCTGATCAAGCTCGTTTGCAATCTGAGAAACAGAAGCGGGCAGACCAGAAGTGGATTTCAAGCACATTGCGCCAAGTTCCTTCACTTGGTCAAGCGCATTCTTATCCACAAGACAGTTGGTGAACACCATGATGGACTGGATGAACTGTGCCACACCGTCCAAACGGTTGCTTTCAAGGTCGTTGATGGCATCCAGAACAGGAATAGCCGGTTCAAACAAGCCCATCCGCTCCGGGTTCAGCTTGTATTCGACCATCGGCAGCATTCCAAGGGAATGATATTTACCATTTCCTCCCTCGTTAACTACCTTGCCGTTGTCGATTTCAAAGTACTGGTTTGGCGTATACACGCAAATCAGGTCGTTCAGGTCATTCTGATAATTGCGTGAAATGTGCAGAACGTTGGCGATGGGCTTGTGCCCGATGCCGGAGTTGTAAATCACATACGCCATGTCCGGGTCAGGAACGTCCACCAGCAGGGGCGTTTCGTCCGGGTAGTTGCCGTTGTGCCCCTTGTCAGGGAGAACAATGCGGTATCCCTGTCCGCACTCCAACATCCACTGCCAGAGCCGCCGATCAAGTGCATCCTTGCCCTCATACTGCAAAGCATTTGACAGGCGGGCGATTTCCTCACCGTCACCTGTTGCCGTTTCAGACCGCACATAAGAGCAAGGAGTGCCGCTCATGTATCCTGTGTAGAAGCCCACACACTCGTTGGCGTGGTTCTCTACAATGCGGTTAGTGATTTCAGCGTGGTACTCCTTCGTGCGATGGAGGACAGGCTGGCTGCCCAAGTAGTAATTGTGCAAAAAACGAATCTCGTTCTTGTTCAGCAGATGAATAGGCTCTGCCTTGCCCATGACCACTTTCAGCACGTTTGCCAGATTGATTTCCGTCTCCGGCGTTTCAATCGGTCTACGTCCAGTCAGCGGTTCATTCAAAAAGTCGTCAACGACTATCTGATACTCAGCCATGCGTTCCTCCTTTCCGGCAAAATAAAAAGCGCAGCAAGACAAACCTGTTAAGGTCTATCTCACTGCGCTTACAACTGCGCTTCAAAAGCTATTCAGTTTTTAAATTTTGGTACGGAGACCCATGTATCTTTTGGAAGGTTGGAATCTCCAATTGTAATCCAATGGCAAAGAGGGCACAGAAGGGAGAACTTACCTTCCACTTCGCCAAGATAACGCCCACAATCGCAAGGATTGCCGTTTGCGTCTTTTCGAGGACGCTTGCATCTGACTTTTGCTACCATCTGTGCTCCTTTCGTTGGATTTCTGGAAACAGGCTGTTGAGCACAGACCTGTCAGAAGCTACTGGGAAACTGTTCGCACTTCCAGCCGTGCTATTCTCCGCCCAGAGAAAGCCATTGCAGCCTTTACATTCAGTTGTCGGACAGACGTAAAACGGGTCGGCTGCAATTTTGGTGCTGCATAATGGATTTGAACCAATGTATGTCCGGTTATGAGCCGGATGCTCTAGCCGTACTGAGCTAATGCAACATAGAAACCCGGCTTGATTGGTTAACCGCTGCTCTTTGCAATGTCATGCCTAAACATCACATTGAGAGCCGGGAATAGCGGTGGAGGTTTTGGAGAATAAGTCCATGCAAAGCTAGGTGGTTGGTTGTGCTGCGTAACGGAATCGAACCGTTGCTTGCCAGCCATGGGGGAGACAGGCTGGCATTCCCCAATCAATCGGAAACGCAACATATAAAGTCCGGTGAAGGCGAAAGAGTGAGAAAACCTCCACCGGTGAAAGGAGGAATATGCTTGTTGACACGCACACGAGTAAAATGACAAAACCCCGCGTGCAAGCTATTCCTTTAAGGGAAGCTGCAAAACTTCCTGCGTACATTATAAGCCTTGTCAAGTGGTGAAATCAAATAAATAGACCCAGCGAACACAATATATTGTGTTTTTAATCAAAAAGGCCTCTTGACAGGCTCGATTTTACTGATTCCGTTATACAATTCATCGGCAAGTTGCGCCAGACTGTCCGGTGCATCATCGTGCGGAACTTTGCCAAGCTGCGTGAACATCGTCACCTGTTCCATAAACGCCTTGTATTCTTTCGACTGGTGTTTCTCGTCAAGGAAATAGAACCGTTTGATGTCCGGCGCATACTGGATGATTCTTGACAGCTTGCTTTGACCACTTGGCGCACGCTGGCTACGGACAGAGCAGTGATAACCCTGCTGCCGAAGCTGGCTGTCCACCACGTCACAATATTCATCACCGCCGTTGTTGGCTTCGCCACGCACCACGTTGATTTTATGCTGGATGATTTTTCCCACGACTTCCGGTCTAGTCACGGTCTTATCGCCGTTATTAAACACAAGGTCAGGAATAAACACAGCATCACCGTACACATAAGCGATAGGGCAGGCGGTGAAGTCGCCGCCGCCCCATGCAATATCCATGACCATGAGCTTGCGATCGAGTTCTCCATCAGGCAGAACGCCGTTGAAATACCGCAGTTCATCGGCAGGGAACAGCAGACCTTCACGCACATAGGGCTTGCCCATGTACTTTGCCCACCATGTCGCATCATCAATGCTGGCTTTCATGTCTGCGTAGTAGGCATCGTCAAAACCCACACCGTAGTCATAATTAAAGTTGCTGTGTCCGTTCTCATCCACCGCAGGAATCACCCGGAATCGGTACTTCGGGTTGTCTGCATACTGGTTCTGGATGCGTCCCAGAGGGTCAAGCACGTTCCAGCGTGTACCGACCATCAACTCTAATGCGCCTTGCTTTTTGCGGTCTTTCAGCTGGTTCAAGTAGGCATCGTACTTGTTGTTCAGGCGCTCAACGTTCAGACTTTCCTCCAAGTCCTCAATCAAGTCATCGCTGTACAGAACGCCGCCCTCGCCGATTTCAACAGCACCAGTCAGCGTACCGCCGATTGAGCGACAAGTTAGGGTGGGAAAGCGCTTCTTTCGGTTCAGGTCAACGCTTTCGTCCTTTGCGCTCTTGTCCACAAGCTGAACGTCAGGGAAGATTTTGCCCCAGTTGTAGGTCACAGGGTCAGTGATGATAGACAGCACTTCGCCGTAGAAGCCATTGGTCAGCTTGTCGGAATGTCCGCTCATAACCGATGCAACGTCAGGACGGTTGCCCATCAGCCATGTGATGAAAAAAATACATAGCGTCGATTTTCCGACGCGAGCGGGTAAGCTAACCCCCAAGAAGTCAATCCGATTATAAAACAAGTCCTCTAGGTCATCCGCCAGCACTTTCAAAACCCTGCGTCTGGGCTGATAGAACTTCTTCTCTGGCGCACGGTTCCATTCAAGGTAGATGCAATAGCTGTCAAACACATCCTTTGCTTCAAACAGGTACGTCCGGCTGATAATGTCATAGACCTTCGCCACGTCCTCGCCTGTTTTCATCTTGCCCATCATGGCTGCACAGACAGAGCGCAGCTCACCAGAGTATTTGTAGGCATCGAACCGCTTGTCTTGCGGCATGGCATCTCTCAGGTTCACCACCGCCTGAAACCAGTCCTCATAGACCTGTGCTTCGGTCGGATTCTTCTTTGCATACGCTTTGATGCTGTCAATGATGGCGATACACTGCTTTGGCTGCATAAAAAAATAGGCACCCCCTACCTGAAAATGTAAAGAGTGCCTACAACTGCACAAAAATCAAATATTCGGTTTTATAATGCAATTTTAGAAAATTTCTTTCTCAAAATCAATTAAAAGAACTGCCCGACCGTTTCTAACCCTTTTTCTACTTTCTTCATTATGCTGTTTTCGGAGAGATATTCCATGCCTTTCAAGGTAATCTGCGGGTGAATCGGCTCTACGATATGTGGGAACTTGTTCGTCAGGTCTTGCGTGTAGACCAGACCGCGAATGAAACCGTTCATTTGCAGTTCGATCATAATCTGCTCCCAGTCAGAAATCTTCATCTTCATTGCTTTTGCAGAGATAAGCTCATAGTCAAATTCTTCATCGCCCTTGTGCTTATCCAGCAGTTTGAGAATCTTGTAGATGGCATTAAAGTTGTCCATGAGCTACTCCTTTCACTGGTTATATAAAGTAGGCTTCGGTTCTTCATCCCCAAGCATCAACTTGTAACGAAGATACTTTTCAATAATACTGTGTCTTTCTGCCAATGTGCCGTAAATAAAAACGAGAGCATCTTTGGCAGCGTCATAATCATTTGGGAAAATGACAATTTCCTCGTTTGCAAAGGTCACGGTGCAGTTTTCCGAATGGCAGGCTTCCAAGAACCGCTTAATTTCAAGGAATCCACCAAAATCAAGCATAGACCGTAGCGTGATGCTTCCGTTCTTAACAATCAGTTCTTCTCCCTGCATATTATCCAGCCTTTCTCTGTTCAGCAATCCGATACCATGTCTGGCGGGTCACGCCAAGCTGTTTGGCAGCGTCCGTGACCGTGAGAATGCGCTTCTCCACCTGCTCATGGAGAACGTCAAAGAGATTTCGATCATACTCTGTTGGTTTGCGACCTTCCCTGTAATCGGGGCGTTGGCTGGCAATCTTCTTACCTTCTCTGGTGCGTTCAACAATCATGTCACGCTCAAACTCGGCAAATGCAAGCATCACCGTGCGAATAACTTTGCCAGTGGGGGAGTTGTTCATAACGCCCATGTTCAGGATATTCACTGAAACACCCTTATCAATGAACTGGTCTATCAGTTCAAGACCATTCTTAGCGGAACGAGCAATACGGTCAAGTTTCGCCACGATCAGCGTGTCTCCCGGCTGGATTTCAGCCATCAGCTTGTCCAATTCGGGTCGATGCAGCTTTGTGCCGGTGTAAACGTCCGAAAAGATTTTCTGTGCGCCGTTGGCTTTCAAAAGTTCCGACTGAGCTTCAAGGCTGTTGCCGTCAATCGCCTGACCAGCGGAACTGACACGAGCGTAACCGTAGATCATTCAGGTTCACCGCTTTCTGATTTGCTACTTGTTAAAACGTATTCATTCAAAGCGTATTCATGCGACTTCTTAGGGATAAGAACAACGTCATAGTTAAGAACATCAGCGAATTTGATTAAAAGTTCCAAAGACATGGTTTTTCTTCCCAAACGAGTTGCGGCGGCATTTTTTGTTTCGCCGTAACCAAGTTCGTGATTTAACTTTGCCATATTCATATAAGGATTATCTTCCAATATTTTCTTCAGAGCCTTCGTTACATTCATTTTCACTGCCCCCATCTCTTTCTTGATTCCATTATATCACACAAGTGTGACTTGTCAATAGAAAAATGGCAATTTACTATCGATAGGGTCACTTTTTTATCAACACTTTTTTGTGTTAGTTTACAGCTTGTATAATTATCCTATTATCAAGTTTTACTATAAATTTCCTCTCTAATTCTAACACATTAAAGTGTCAAAACCACTATCAAAAATGTACACGAAAACGTGTTTTAACGTACAAATTATACAAATTGGGCTGTTGACAACTATATACAAAGCGTCTATAATCTAAGACAGCAGAACACACGATGAATCAGCCAACAATGGCAGATTTATCCTTTGTGGCATAAAAAATAGGCCATCAGCACGACCGACCAAAGTAGCACTGATGACCTATTCCACCACAAAACAGAAGCTGCGCAACCAAGGGCGCAGTCTCGGTTTCTGTCAATTATTATAGCAGAAGCAAACGACTTCTGCAATAGAAAGGAGCAAAAAACATGAACTTTCCCACGACAACCGAAGAATTTCTGAAAACCCTCACACACGGCAAAGAGCCGACCAGAGAGGACAGAGAGTACGCAGAAGCGCTGGGTAAGCTGTCCGAACTGAACTACCGGGCAGGGTACGAAGCGGGAGTAGCCAATAAGAACGGCAAAATCTGATGTCAGCACTAGTGAACACAATATCTAGTGTATTTTTGATTGACATTCAGATATTTTGCAGTTACACTTATTGCACAGCAAAACGAAAGGGGGCGAATATGTATGAGTAGTCCTTACGCAGAGCGTTACGGTCACACCGTTACCATCAGCGTGACGGAGCGGCAGTTTGCATGCTTGCAGGAATACTGCATCAAAAACCGGGTCTCAATTTCTGCTGCGTTCCGTGAAGCGTTCTTTACGCTGCATCCGATGGATTCCACCAATGAAAACGAAAAATGATACGCTCGCTTGGGTCGGCAAACTTTAGCGAACGTATCATATCAACCCTGAGAGAAGCATTCTCTCGCCGTTATTATAGCAGAAAATCGCTTCTCTCACAAGTGAAAAGGAGCCTTTTAATGCAACTTTCTTTGTCTGAGAACATCAAAATCTTCAACAACGCCGAGTTTGGCGAAATCCGTGTCATGCTCATTGACGATGACCCTTGGTTTGTTGGCAAGGACATTGCGGTAGCACTTGGCTACGCAAAGCCTGAGAACGCACTGTCAGCACACGTTGATGAGCAAGATAAAACCACTACCCTGATTCAGGGTGATGGTTCTAATTACAAGAGCAAGACAACCATCATCAATGAATCCGGCCTATACAGTCTGATTTTCAGCAGCAAGCTGGAAAGCGCACAGCGGTTCAAGCACTGGGTCACTCACGAGGTCTTGCCGTCCATCCGCAAGCATGGGATGTATATGACCGACAACCTGTTGGAGACAGCTATTGCCAACCCGGACTTCGTGATCGGCCTGATTCAGAACATGAAAGCCGAAAAGGAAAAGAACGCAGCGTTGCAGACGCAGAACAAGCAGCTCTGTGAGAAGAACGAGGAGATGCAGCCTAAGGCGGACTACTTTGACGACCTCGTGGCGTGGAACGTGTCTACCAACTTCCGCTCTACCGCAAAGGAACTGCGCATCCCTGAACGCCTGTTCATCAAGATGCTTATTTCTGACGGATACATCTACCGCGACAAGAGCAAGGGCATCCTGCCGAAAGCGGGCAAGGGTGACGGTCTCTTTGCCGTCAAGGAATACTGCAACCAGAAGAACAAGCACGGTGGCGTACAGACCAGAGTAACGCCGAAAGGCCGTGAGACTTTCCGTCTGCTCTATGCAAGCATCCGTAGAAGCGTATAACAACCTATAAGAAAAGCCAGTGGTTAGAGAACATCTAGCCGCTGGCTTTTTGTGTTATGCGATTATTCCTCTACGAGGTCTGCATACTTGACTTCGATGCGGGGCAGTTCATCAGTAGTACTAGTCAACGCTCTGGTGATTTCCTCAAGCCCGGTAAACTCACCGTAGACGGTGATAATATCATCTTCCAGAATCTTCACAGCATCGCCACCGCGCTTATCCAGCATATAATATTCGTCATCGGCATAGAAGCCGTATCCGCTGTTGTCCGTGTAGGTCCTCCATGCCTTCTCGCTACCGGAGAAGTTTGCGTCAATAATCTGCGAGACCTTTACCTTGACAACAATCTTGGTGCCTTCATACTTTTCAGGATAGCGGCACAGCTCCTTATAGTCCACAGTCTGGCACTCTGCCTTGTAATCGTCCTCGCTGATTTCAGGCGCAACAGATGCAACGGAAGAAGCGGTCGATGCACTTGCCTTAGACGTTGCTTTACTGCTGCTTGCAGAACTGTCAGAGCCGCTACCAGAGCCGCCAATAGCAGACAGAACAATCAGTACGATAATAGCGATGAACCACCAACGCTTGTAGATGGGCGGCTTGTTCTTACCGCCGCACTGAGGGCAGACCTTTGCACTTGCGGCAATCTTTGCGCCACAGTGCTTGCACGTTGTCATTTTACTTTTAGCCATTGTAGATTCCTTCCTTTCAAGGCTTGTAAGGCAAGTATAGCACAGAACACAGACCCTTTGTAGGGGTCTTTTTGTTTTTGTGGGAAATTTTTGAGATTGGCAATAGGGGGTGGGGTGATTTTTTGAGCCTTTTTTATTTTTTCGGTGGTGATGGGACTGACCGGGCGGGGCTGGGCGGCGGCTATATACCCCGCCAGTGCACCCCTGCCCACTCCAGCGCACCCGGAACTACTGCACAGCACAGGCAGCAGGGCAGGCCGTGCCAGATGCAAGGCAGACCACACAAGGCACGACACACACGCCCGGACGATCGGACAGGGTGCAGGGCGCTGGACTGCCTGCGCAATGTGTCCGATAGGGCACGCCCAAACGGACAAAATTATTGTAAACAAAAATATTTATTTTTTATGTGCAACCCCATTGACAAAAGAAATAAAATTGTTTACAATATAGACAGTAAACAAACTTATTTACATCACACCAAAACAGGAGGACAAAACCATGAAACACACTGATCCACAGCCACTTATGACTTATAGCCAGTGGTGCACAATCTTTATTTAAGCACCGTCTGAAAAAGTACATAC
>ERZ780141.740-NODE-740-length-22675-cov-3.923740_pt1 | contig 22675 bp, 18 predicted proteins | sample MGYA00433080_ERZ780141 | MGnify/ENA primary metagenome ERZ780141 (study PRJEB29588, sample SAMEA2154047) | human gut metagenome | biome: human gut; feature: human-associated habitat; material: faeces | place: Denmark | collected 2008/2010 ... | reverse complement strand
GTATTGGGCTTTGAGAGCCCGCCGGTGACTTCGTTCGCAATCTGTTTTGCGACTGCGACCTTCTCGTCCTCCATAGCGCAGAGAAGAAGCTTGTTTTTTGCGGCACTTTCGGGGTTTAAATATTCGCGCAGGGAGCCGAAAACAGGCGGCGGATCCGAGGATGCGCGCCCTATTGCCTGAAGAGCACCCTCGCAATCTATAAGCGAGCCGCCCTTGATACCTGCCTCCATCATTTTTACGAGAATGGAATTCATGTGGTCGCTGTCGTGAATTATCATTATTACGAGCTGCATAGTATTCCTCCCTTTTAAATTTCGATATTATTTTACACCTTTATATGATATAATGCAATAAAACAGAATTTTAACGATGGTGGAATTATGGGTCGCAAAATCGAATTTTTTATTGACAATGACAACGGCAATGTCAAAATAAAAGATTATTTAAAGCACAATGGCGTGTCGCACAGAATGCTCTGCGTTTTAAAGCGCACCGAAAACGGCATATTGAAAAACGGAGTAGGGGCGAGAAGCATCGACATTTTAAATTCGGGTGATACGCTGACTTTGAATTTGCCGTCCGACGAAGGCACCGCCTCCGCTGAGCCTGCGGATATACCGCTCGACATAATTTATGAGGACGACGATATACTCGTGATAAACAAAAAGCCCGATATTGCCATGCACGAGTCGCACAATCACCGTTGCGACGCGCTGTCAAATGCGGTGGCATTTCATCTTATGAAAGAGGGGAAGGAGTGCGTATTCCGCTCTGTCGGCAGACTTGATAAGGGAACGTCGGGCATAGTGGTGTGCGCTCTCAATAAATTTTCTGCGGCAAAGCTGAGCGGTAAAATATATAAGGAGTATTTAGCTGTTGCCGGCGGCGAATTTTACGGCGATGGCGTTATAGATAAGCCTATTATAAGACCCGACCCCATGAAGACCTTGCGCGATGTCGGCGCGGGCGGCGAAAGAGCCGTTACACATTGGAAATCGTTAAAGGTAAAGGACGGCTGTACGCTTTTGAGAATACATCTCGAAACGGGCAGAACTCATCAGATACGTGTTCATTTTAAAAGCCTCGGAGCGCCGCTTGTGGGCGACGATATGTACGGCAGTACGGATAAAAGACTCAGCCATCAGGCTCTGCATTGCTGTTTTGTCCGCTTTACGCACCCCGTTACCGAGAAAATTATGGAATTTACCGCACCTATGCCGGATGATATGAATAAGCTTACGTAACGGACCGCCGACAGATGCAGTCTGTTCGCTTTTATATTATTTCCTGCTCATTTGTTCAAAATAAAACGGCGATTTATATTTCTCACAGGCTTTCAAGCTGCGCCTTCTGCGATAAAATCGCCGTGTTTGACAACGCGCGGCTTGTCGAGCACGGAACGCATCGCGAGCTTTTGGGTGCAGGCGGCAAATACAGCGAGCTTTGGAATGCGCAGGCAAGGTATTATATCTCATAAAGAACTCGGCGAATAAATAAAAAAGACTGCATTTATCAAATGTGATTACGTACGTCACATGGCATAAAGGCAGTCTTTTTATATGTTATACGGCTTTTATTCAGTTTAGCTTTTTGTCGGTTGAGAGGATAAAGCGGAGAACGTTGTTTGCGGTTCTCTGCAGTTCTCCTAAGGCTATTCCGTCCTTTTGACCGTATGTTTCAAGCAGAGAGCCGTCGTTTCCGCCGCTCTTGCTGACCGCGGTTTTAAATCCGGGCATAAGCACGTCAACCTGCGCTCTGACGCGATATGCATTGTCTCTCAGCTGCGGGAATTCGGGTGACGGAGCGTAGCGCATCCACCAGTCTGTCATAACCATACCGCCGAAGTGCCATTCGTCACGCAAAACGGTGGTACAAAGCTCATAATTGTAGTGGCTCCAAACGCCGTTTATCTTGTTGTAGCTTGTCATAATGCAGTGCGGAGACGACTCCTTAACACATATTTCAAAGCCCTTGAGATAGATTTCGCGAAGTGCCCTTTCGGACACTATGTCGTCGGTGTGACTGCGGTTATATTCCTGATTGTTGCCGGCAAAGTGCTTCGGACACGCCGAAACGCCGTTTTTCTGTATGCCCCTGACCGTTGCCGCAGCGGTTTTACCCGTGAGGTACGGGTCCTCGGAATAGTATTCGAAGTTTCTGCCGCACAGCACGTTCCTGTGTATATTCATACCCGGTGCCAACAGCACGTCGCTGCCCTTTTTTATCATCTCTTTGCCCATTTCCGTGAATAATTCCTCGGTGAGCCTTTCGTCCCAAGAACACGCTATCGCCGTACCGCAGGGCATCAGCGAACAGGCGGAAAGAAGTCTTATTCCGGACGGACCGTCGGTGGTGATTATCGGGGGGATTCCCTTTTCTCTGAGCGACTTTAAAACGCCGCCGAAAGCACCCGCGTTACCCTTTGCTCCGAGTGAGCTGTTCATAGGTCCCTCGCCTCGTGAGATTGCTTCGAGCTCGTTGAGAGAAAGTTGAGCTGTAAAGTCTTGGAGCTTTACTTTGCCTGCTTTTACATCGGAGAGCTTATAGCCTTTGTCACCGCTGATTTCTTTTCCGTCCGGCAGAGAAGAGAGTATTCGATTTTTCAGACTCACGGTGCGAACAGGCACTTTTTCCTTTGACAGAGCGATTTTGTCGCCGTCGCAAACAGCGGCAAAGCGTTCAAACGCGCGGTTTTCGCTGACCGCCATAACTTCGGATAGCTCGGCGGTTACAACTGTGCTTTCAAGTGTAAAGCTATACACCTTTTCACAGTTTCGTACGCTGTTGCCTACATAAAAATCGTAAATTCCGCTTTCGAGTACATAGCAGCTCTTGTGTCCGGCCTTGCCGGAGTCGTCGTAAGAAGCAAAGCCGTCATTTGAAATCACCGTTACGAAGGTTTCACAGTCGCCGGGGGACAAAAGCTCTGTTTTGTGAAAAGCAACGAGTGATTTTTTTGCTTTTCCGAGTTTGCCGTTCGGAGCGGAAACATAAAATTGAACCGTCTCTCTGCCGGGCACCGAGCCGGTATTCGTCACCTTAACATTGAATTCTGTTTTGCCTTCGGAATAGTTCGCTTTTTCCGTTTCGATTTTAAAATTTGTATAAGACAGACCGAATCCGAATTCATACAGCACATTTTCGGGGGCGAAGGTTTCAAAATAGCGGTAACCCACAAAGATGTCCTCAACATAGTTGTTGTATTCCTTTGCGCCGAAGTTGCCGCTGCTCGGGTAGTCCTCATATCGTTTTGCGATTGTATCGCTGAGCTTTCCGCTCGGAGTGACTTCACCGGAGAGTATATCCGAAAGCGCGTTTCCGCTCTCCATACCGCCTTGCCAAGCTATAAGTATCGAGCCTATTTTATCCTTATATGCATCTATCTCTTCAAAATCAATAAGACTGCCTATATTGAGAACCAAAATGACGTCGTCAAAATGAGCCGTGACAAGGTCTAGCATCTCCTTTTCTCTGCTCGTGAGGTAATAGCTGCCCTTTTCGATAACGTTTTCGCGATCCTCTCCGGCGCTTCTGCCTATGAATACCACGGCCTTATTGCTCTTTTCGGATGCACTTTTTACAATGTTGTCTTTAAGCGGCATTTCCGGATAAAATCTCGGCCAATGTCCCCAAAACCCCGGATCCGGTATATTTTTGCGCTTGCCGCACCACTCGTTATAAATTTTTCTGAGATCTTCGTTTATATGTATTTTTCCGTTTTTTTCTATGCCGTCGGCAAAGCTGATTTTATAAGGCGCGCATACGTCTCCGCCCGAGCCGTTGCCGACAAAAAAGCTGTCGTTTTGCACTCTGCCGAACAGCGCGACATTATCCTTGCCGTTTATGGGTAAAGCCCCGTTGTTTTTCAGCAATACGCAGCCGTCCGCCGCTGTCTGTCGCAAAAACGGGATTATTTTCTCATTCGGCTTGCCGTTTTTTATTATGCTCGCATTTTGCTTTTGCGCAAGCTCACTGCCGCTGATTTTACGAATCAGTTTATTTATAATCCTACTCATTTTACTGCTCCTTCTTTATTTTTATGTCATAATATCACATACTGATTGTTTTGTCATCACGTTGTCATCCCGGAGAGAAAAATTTGAGTTTCCGAGACGAGTGTGCTAATATAATAAATATTACATAAAGCTGCGGAGGTAGAAAATGCCACATGTAAGTGTTCTTTTAAAGCCGGCTTCTTCGGCGTGCAATATGAATTGCAAATACTGTTTTTATAAGGATGAGGCAAATTGCCGCGAAACTGCTTTTTGCGGTATGATGTCGCTGTCGGACGCCGAGGAGATAATTAAAAGTGCCGTGGAATACGCAAGCGGCAGCTGTACGTTTTTGTTTCAGGGCGGAGAGCCTACGCTTGCGGGGCTTGATTTTTACAAGGGCTTTGCGGAAATCGAAAAGAAATATGCAAAAAAAGGACTCATATTCCACCACAGCATACAGACAAACGGCCTTTTGATTGATGACGACTGGGCAAAATTCTTTAAAAAGAACAACTATCTTGTAGGTTTGTCGCTTGATGGCCCGGCACAGATAAACGACCTCAACCGCGTCGATGTGAGCGGCAAGGGTACATTTAACAGGGTAATAAAGGCGGCGGATGCTTTGGATCGCCAAGGGGCGGCGTATAATGTGCTCTCGGTCGTTACGGGCAAAAATGCACGCTCCGCCGAGAAAATATATAATTTTTTGAAAAAGCAGGGCTTCAGATATTTGCAGTTTATTCCGTGCCTTGAGCCGTTTTCATCGGAACGCGGTGAGAGCGCATACAGCCTGTCGCCCAAGGACTATGCCGAGTTTCTTGTAAAGATATTTAATCTTTGGCTTTCCGACCTTTTGAAGGGAAATTACATAAGCATACGCCATATAGACAATCAGCTGTCCGTGATGCTCGGCAGACCTCCCGAAATGTGCAGCGCGTTCGGCTGCTGTAACATTCAGTATGTTGTTGAGGCCGACAAGAGTGTGTACCCGTGCGATTTTTATGTGCTCGACGGATATAAGATAGGCGAAATAGGCAAAAATACGTTTGAGGAAATGCGAGACAGCGAAACTGCGGTTAAATTTATAAAGGATTCGCAAAATGTTCCCGACGAATGCAAAGCGTGTCCGTTCTATTGTGTTTGCCGCAACGGCTGCCGCCGCGACAGAGCCACGGAAAACGGTATTATAGGCAAAAATTACTACTGCGATTCTTATAAGTATTATTATGCGAAGTGCAACGCCGGATTTATAAAGGCGCTGTCATTTTTAAATCAGAACAAACGGTAAAGGCGAATTATGGAGTTTTATGAAAACAGTCAAAGTCCCGAAAGAGCGCTTTTGATAGGTGTGGACACGGGCGAATACAACGCTGAAATCTCTATGGAGGAATTGGCTCTTCTCTCGGAAACCGCGGGAGCCGAGATAATCGGAACGGTGATACAAAAGCTTGAAGCTCCGTCGCCGGCAACATATATCGGCAGCGGCAGAATGGCGGAGGTTGCCGCCTTTTGTCGAAATAACGATATAGACCTTATAATAGCCGACAGCGAGCTTACACCGTCGCAAATTAACAATATAGAGACAAAAACCGATACAAGAGTTGTTGACAGAACCATGCTCATACTCGATATTTTTGCCGCAAGGGCAAGGTCGAGCGAGGGTAAATTGCAGGTGGAGCTGGCACAGCTTAAATATTCGCTTCCGTTTTTGTCGGGCAGAGGCAAGAGTATGTCGCGTCTCGGCGGCGGAATCGGCACAAGAGGTCCGGGCGAGAGCAAGCTCGAGAGCGATAAACGTCATATAAGACGCAGGATACATTCATTGTCCGAGGAGCTTAAGAGGGTTGAAAAGCGACGCGACCTCATTCGTTCAAGGCGAAAAAAGGACGGCATAATCACCGTTGCCATAGTCGGTTACACCAATGCCGGAAAATCGACTCTTATGAACACTCTTACAAGTGCGGGCGTGCTGTCGGAGGACAAGCTTTTTGCTACGCTCGACCCGACTGCAAGGAGGCTTACGCTGCCGTCAAAGCGAGAGGTTATGCTCGTTGATACGGTAGGGCTTGTAAGGCGTTTGCCGCATCAGCTTGTCGACGCTTTTAAATCAACTCTCGAAGAGGCAAAAAACGCCGACCTTATACTAAACGTCTGTGATGCGTCAAGCGACGAGTGTGCCGAGCATCTGAGCGTTACTTCGTCCGTCTTAAAGGAGCTCGGAGCGGATAATATACCGGTTATATCGGTAATGAATAAGTGCGACAAGCTCCAAAACGCATACGATATGCCTGTAATCGGCAAAACCGTTATGATAAGCGCAGTTAAAAACGAGGGGATCGACAGGCTGCTTGAGGTTATTGAGGACTCGCTACCGAAAACCAAGGCGAGAGCGATATTGTTAGTCCCGTTCAGCGAGGGACATATACTCGGAGAAATTCGAAAAACGGGAGTCGTGTATTCCGAAAGCTATAAGGAGAACGGAACGCGGCTGGACGCCCTTGTCGATATTGATTATCTCGAAAAAATCAAGCGTTATATAGTGTCGATGTAAAAACATAAAAAGCAGTAAATCAAAGCCGATTTACTGCTTTTTGCTTAACTTATTATTTGAACAAGCCCGTTTTCGGCTCGCTCAACCATACGCCGTCATTCTTTACAAGCTCAATGTGGTCGCCCGAAACCAAATAAGCGTTATTTGCGAGGTCCATCATCGGTTTGTCACTCATGGAATCGGTGTAGAAACTGTCAATAGGCATGTCGCCGTAAATGCTTTTAAATGCCGCTATCTTGTTTTCCTTGTAGCAAACACGCTCTATGATTCCCTTTTCCATATCCACAACGCTGCCGATGTAGTTTTTTACGCCGATTCTTTTGCATATTTCCCCAAGTATGATTTCGGGGCAGGCCGAAACTATTACGTCGTCGGGAGCTTGAATCTTGGCATAGAAGTTTTTGATTTTCTTTTCGTGCTCGTCCCAAAACTCTGTGATGTCCTTGTGAATGTCCTTGATTTTCACGCAGTAGTCGGTGAGCATATCGCCGTATTGTTCGATAACCTCGTCGGTTTTTATTGCGCCTCTTTTATAGCGTATGAACGCCTCGCCGAAACGCGGTATGAGCTTGGCAATTTCTTTCGGATCCTTTTTAAGATAGAACATAAAAATGTCAAAACCGCTCTCGCCGTCATATATGGTGTTGTCAAAATCGTATACGTTCACAGCTTTTCCCTCTTTACACGAAAAATACATCATATTTATAACAATGGAATTTTAGCATTACAAATCTAAAAAGTCAAGGAAGCCGAACCGTATAGGATCGGCTTCTTTGTTTTGCCTAATCGCTGCGTTCACATCCGCAGCACGTCGCGGTGCTTACGCCGGTCTGTAGCTTAGTCTCGTTGGGCGGGAAAAATTCGTCCACGGGGAACTGTATTTTCCTGAAGGCCTCGCACGGATCGTCCGTGTCACAGCTGCATTCCTTATCGGGTATGCAGAAGTCGTATGCCGGTATCAGCATCTGGACGTCGCGCTCAAGCTGAACTATCGTGAAAATACCTATTGTAACCGCAACGGCTTTTTCGACGGGACGGTGGCCGAAATCGTCCGGGAATTCGTCGCCGAACGCGCATTTCACGCAGGACGGGACGGGAATGCACGAGTCACCGAGACAGTCGCAGCAGTCGCACGGGCGGCAGAGCCTTGCTTCAAGGCAAATAGGATCGGCGACCTGTATTTTTGCTCTCGGATTTGTGTTTTGCGGAATGATTTGCCTGTCGCCCGAGTCCGCACGGAACTCTGAGGAGTATACTCTTACCTTGCCCTCGCTGCCGTAGAGTATACATTTTTTTGAAAATGTGGTAAATCCGCACACCGTTTCGGGCGGAGCCGCCGCAACGGAATATGCGTCAAGCGTTACCTTAAAGAAAAATGTGATGTCAACCGAGTAAAAGCCGCGGTTAAACGGTACTCTCTCCACGTCGATAAAGACGTTAAGTATCTCACAGCCCCTGCATCTTACATTAGTCGCCCTGTCTATTGTTTGCTGGTACTGCGGCGGAAAATACACCCTCAAGTCCGCAAGACAATCTTTATCCGCACAAGAGTCGTAAACTCGGTTAGTGTCTATGCACACGGCTTCGCGAATTTTGCCGGATACCTTGTCGTTACAGCATGATTTTGTTTCTGCCATAAAAATCCCTCCTGTAATTATTTCGGCGACCGAATGTGTTTTGCCTTTAAATCGCCGATTTTACAGCCGACGGGAAAAACCGATGCCCTGTTCCCGCCGACCATAGCTTCAATAACATCTTATGTCGGCTTATTCAATGTGTTACAAAGCAAAGCTTTTACACAAGTTTACAAAGATTTAACGAAGTCTTGATTGTTACAACGTGTTTTCGACGAATATAATTTTTTTATAAAATAAAAAATAAAGATGAACTGCAAAAAAAGGAGAAAATATGGAAAAATACATCTCTAAAAAGGAAAAAGCCTCCTACGGATTTGCGGCAGTCGGCAGCTATATGGTAGCCGGCATAACCCAATCGTACCTTATGTATTTTTTTACCGACATACTTATAATTCCGTCGGCTTTCGTTATGATGCTTATGATAGTCGCAAGGGTCTGGGATGCCTTAAACGACCCTATGATGGGTGTAACAGTAGACAGAACAAGCACGAAATACGGTAAAATGAGGCCTTATGTTTTGGTAGGTTCGTTTTTGATGCTTGTCACCACCATAGTACTGTTTATGCCCTTGACCGGAGCGCCTACAATGTTTAAAATGATATTTGCCGCCGTTTCTTACATAATTTTCGGTATGCATATACGCTTACCGATGTGTCTGCCATGGGGATTATGAGTGTTGCTACGCCGAACAGCGACGAGAGAGCCTCGCTTCTGTCGTTCTACGTTACGGTAGGTTCGGTAGGTAGCTTGCTCCCGGTGGGATTGCTTACGATATTCCGGTCTTTTATTCCGGGAAAATATGTTTACTTTGCAATGTCGATATTTGTGGGTATAATAACATCGGCGGCTTACTTAACGCTGTTCAAAAACTCAAAAGAGCGTTTTTCCACTCATACCGAAAAAATTGCCGTTCGAGACATGATAAAGGCTGCGGGCAAAAATAAGCCCATGATGATGGCACTTCTTATGTCGATGGCAGCGTCGCCTCGTTACCTTATTATGCCGGCGGCATTGTATATAGCGACTTATGTAATAAATATTCCGGGGCTCAACTCCTTCGTCACTAAATTCAACAATGCAGTAGGCTTTATAGGACTTTCTGCGGCACTTACTTTGTTTCATTTTATCGAGCCGTCCGCGGCGGGTGTACCGGCTGTACAGAGTGCCTCCACCGTTACGGGTCTTTTCTCTCTTGTTACCGTAATTCCCGGGATCGGCTTTTTGCTCTCGCTTATACCGATTTGTTTTTATGATTTCAGCGGCGTTAAGAAAGAAAAAATTTATCTGAGCTTGTCGTAAAAAGAAAGGCAATCAAAAATGGAGTTTAAATTTGAACGAAAAACCTTTAATATTAACGAAAGGCTGAGGGTCGGCATAATTTCCGATTCCCAGCTCAGCCCTGTTCGCAGAAAAAACGAGACGACGTTCCGAAACAATCTTGTCTTATCGCTTTCCGTACTCAAAAAACAGGGCTGTAATATGATTATATTTGCAGGCGATATAGGCAATATGGCGAGCGGCTTTGCATACGATACATATAAAGCCGCGTTCAAGAGCGTTTTCGGCGAAAAAATTCCGATTATTCAAAGCATTATGGGCAATCACGACTATTACGGCTTAAGGACATCGGAAAATTGCAGGCGGCTTTTCACAAAAAAGATCGGTTCTTCGCCGTTTACTCACTATACGGTAAACGGATTTCACTTTATCGGCGTATCGCCCGATTGCGAAAAAATGTCCGACGGCTACAGAAAAATTTTGCCGTACCTCAAAATCGAAATTGAACTTGCAAAAAAAGAATGCGGCGACAGGCCGATTTTTGTCACGACGCATAATTGTGCCGAAAATACGGTGTACGGCAGCGACGATTGGGGAGACAAGGGTCTTTTCGACTTGTTTTCTCAATATCCTAATTTGATAAATTTCGCAGGCCATCTCCACTATTCGCTTCTTGATGAGAGAAGTGTCTGGCAGGGCGCGTTTACCGCCTTCGGAACTCAGTCTACGTCATATATCGAGCTCGAAAAGGGAAAGGTTAACGGCTCCGTGCCGCCGGACGCATATATGTTCCCAATGGGCTATTTGCTTGATTTCGAAGAAGAGAGCATAACCGTAAGGCGTATGAATTTCCGCCTCGGCAAGGAGGAAAAACCGAATATGAGCGTCAAAATACCGTACGCTGTCACAAAAGCCGATTTTATTTCCGAAAGAAAGCATAACAGCTTACCCGTTATGCCGAACGCCTACGGCCATACGGAATATGATGAAAACGGGAATACATATCTATGCTTTGACAAGGGCGAAAGCGATGATTTTGTTCACAGCTATGCGGTCTTTTACAGCGACGGAACGCGGTACGATTATTTCTCGGATTTTTATAAGGGTATCTCCTCTATGGCTGATAAAGTCAAACTTCCTGTTTACTCTAAGACTCCGGGAGTGTATAATATAAAAATATATGCGATTGATTCTTACGGGAGCATCAGCGACAGCTATACGTCAATAGACCGCTCTGAGGTGCGCCGAAGGAAGACTTATCGCAGGAAATTTGCACCGGAGATTAAATACTGATGGATATATTTTCTTTTGAAGGTTATATCTTTGACCTTGACGGAACGCTTCTTGACTCCATGGGACTTTGGGATGATATTTACGTTAAGGTTCTCGGCGACTTTAACATCAAAGCACCCTCGGATTATCTCTTTAATGTGAATCATATGAGCCTTTGCGACGGAGCCGCATACACGGTTGAGAGATTTCGGCTTGAAGGCGTCGTGAAAAAAGAAGAGATTGCAGATATGTGGACTCGTTTGTCGAAGAATCAATATGAATCTACCGTGCCGCTTAAAAACGGTGCGGCTGATTTTTTGCACTGCTTGAGCGGTATGGGTAAAACGCTCGGCGTGGCAACGGCTCTCTCAAAGGAGCTTTATATGCCATGTCTTGAAAGGCTCGGCATTCTACGGCTTTTTAAGGCTACCACATCAATAGACGAAGTGTCGCGAGGCAAGGAATTTCCCGACATATATTTGAGAGAGTGCGAAAAAATAGGTGCTGTACCGAAAAATACGGTAGTGTTTGAGGACAGCCTGACAGGTATAAAATCCGCTTCCTGCGGCGGATTTAAAACGGTCGGAGTATACGACGCTTCAGCTGAAAAACAAATGGCGGAAATTAAAAATCGAGCCGATTTTTACATAAATACGTTTACGGAGCTTTTAGATGAAAACTGAAACAAAACGCACTGTTGCCGCGAAGCTTATGCTTTTTTCGAGCGCCGTTATATGGGGCAGCTCTTTCTTTATATTAAAAAACACTCTGGATGAATTGCCGGTGTATTTTTTGCTGTGTGTAAGATTCCTTTTCTCGGCAATACTTTTGAGCATTGTATTTTTTAAAAAATGGAAATTGCTTAATTTGAAATACCTTTGGACAGGCGCGATTACCGGAGCGTTTTTGGGCTTTGCGTACATATTCCAAACAATAGGTCTTAAGCACACAACGCCCGGAACCAATGCGTTTTTGACCACGGTTTATTGCGTTATAGTGCCGTTTTTAAGCTGGGCCGTCAGCAAAAAACGTCCCGACATATATAATTTCATTGCCGCGGCGATTTGTATAACGGGCATAGGCCTTGTCTGCCTTGACGGGAAAATGTCATTTTCATTTCTCGGTGAGGGATTTACGCTGATATGCGGTATATTTTATGCGCTTCAGATTGTGGCGGTTGAAAAATGGTGCAGTGATCTCGACGTTATTCTTCATACGATTATACAGTTCTTTACCGCATTTTTTATCTGTTTTATTTTCTTTATTTCAAGCGAAAGCTTCCCAAAGCATATATCTACGGGCTCGGTGTTATCTCTTGTATATGTTACCGTATTTGTAACCGCGCTTTGCTTTGTATTTATGAATATGGGTATAAAGCATACAACCGCGTCAAGCTCTTCGCTTATACTTTGCTTGGAGTCGGTATTCGGAATACTTTTTTCAATGATTTTTTATCATGAGAGGCCGACGCTGCAAACAGCCGTCGGTTTCGTGATTATATTTGTCGGCATTGTTTTAAACGAGACTAAGCCGAAATTTGCATTGAAAAAGAATTAAACGGCCATGGACGGCAATATTGGCTAAAAACATTACAAAAATAGTTGATATTTTGTGAAAAATATTATAAAATGGAAATGCCAAATAAAATAACAGGGGGCATTTTTATGATATGTAAAAATTGTGGAACGGATTTTAACGGGCAGTATTGCCCTAATTGCGGAGCCAAGGCTGAGCCTGCTTCGGCTCCTCAGCAGAGCGCACCGCCTTACGGAGCACCGCAGAATTTTGGAAACGGACAGAATACTTACGGCGCGCCCGTATATATGCCGACACGCAAAATCGGATTCGGCGAGGCGGTAAAGTTGTTCTTTAAAAACTATGTGAATTTCAGCGGCAGAGCTACAAGAAGCGAATATTGGTGGGTTTACCTGTTCAATAATATTGTTTATATGGTTTTGGGCATATTGTTTGCGATTTCCGGAGGCTCTTCCCTGGCAGCGTATGATGCTTACGGCGATATGAGTATAGCGTATATGGGTGCCGGCGCGATATTTTATATTTTGATGATGCTGTATGGCCTTGCAGTGTTACTGCCGTCGCTGTCTCTTATGGTGCGCCGACTTCACGACATAGGCAAAAGCGGCACGTATATATTGATGGGGCTCATCCCGGTTGTCGGCTACATATTTATTCTCGTATACATGCTTACCGGCAGCGCCCCCGATAATCAGTACGGCCCTAAAAAAGTCTGAGTGTGATTTCGGTCGTGTATATCTATTGTTAAATGAAAAAAACCGGGCTGTAAAGGACTTTTGTCCTTTACAGCCCGGCTTTTTCCTGCCGATTATTTTAATTGTCGTCCTCGGTATCGACAAGGCCTTGGTCTATCGACAATATATTTTCCGCCTCGGAGCGTTCTATATCTTCAACACCGCGGAGCTTCTTCTGAATTATGGAATTGCGGTGCTGTGCATCGTCAAGCGAACGTCCTGCATCGTCTATCTTTTTCTTTGCTTTTTGCAGTACCGTGCCGAATATATCGTACTGTGTTTTGCACGCGGCGAGAAGCTTTCTGACCTCGTTTGCCTTTTCGTTTATCGCAACGGTCTTGAAGCCCATCGACAGCGAGTTTAAAAGTGCCGTTATGGTAATTGGTCCGGCTATCATAATATTGTATTCGTTTTGCAGCTTTTCGGGGAGTCCCGAACGCGAAGACGCAATTTCGGCGTACAGTCCTTCGGTCGCAAGATACATAATTGCATACGGCGTTGTTTTCGGCACGTTTATGTATTTGCGTATTTCCTTAGCTTCGCCGAGTATCCTGTCTTCGAGTGCCTTTCTGGCGGCGGCCAATGCGGCGGCATCGGCGTTGTCGGCTGCGTCGCAAAGGCGTATATAATCCTCCATCGGGAATTTTGAATCTATCGGCAGAAGCGTCGGCTCAGCACCCTTTTCGCTCGACGGTATTTTAACGGCGAATTCAACGCGCTCGGTTGCTTTTTCGCCCGTCGCAACATTCTCTTCGTACATGGTGGGTATTGTCTGGTCAAGTATTCCCTTGAGCTGAACCTCTGCCCATGTGCCGCGAGCTTTAACATTTGTAAGAACGCGGTTGAGAGTAGTGACATTGCTTGTGACGCCGTTTGAAAGCTCTTTCATCTCGCCGAGCGATTTATACAGCTTTTCAAGCTGTTCGGAGACGGTCTTAAATGAGCTGTCAAGACGTGTTGTAAGAGTTGAGGTGAGTTTTTCGTCAACGGTCATACGCATTTGGTCAAGCTTCTTTTCGTTGCTCTCCTGCATTTTCTGAATGCTTGTCTCAATAATTTTCGATTGGCGCTCGTTTTGCTCTATGCTCTTGTCGCGTATCATATTGAGCGACTGTGCTATGGTCTCGTTCATTTTTTCGCGGTTTTCATAGCTGAGCTTTGTCATCGCCTCAAGCTTTGCCGACATATTTTCAAGGCTCTGATGCGTTTCTATACGGTTGCGCTGAAATTCGTCGGAGGTACTCTTTGTAAGGTCTGATATTTTGGAATTCAATACGGCAAAATCCTCCGAGGAGCTTTGCTTTGCCGCCCTTTTAGAAAAAATCAAGGCTCCGAGCGCACATATAAGCGACAGGCCTGAAATTACGGACAATATTATTTCAAACGTCTGCATAAATTCATTCTCCTTTATTCTTTATAATATATTATAGGTGAGATAAAGACTTGAGTCAATATAACAAATGTGTGGATTTTAAAAGCCTTTTGTGTTAAAATGAAATAAACTTTAAACGACATTTGATTAACACCATTACTTTATAGGGGTAATTTAAATTGATAAAGAAAATAATTTCGATTTTGATAATGTTATGTGTAATTGCAACCTCCTTTACAGGTTGTTTCGGCAGAAAGAAGTCAGGCGAGGCTTTTTCAATGCCGATAATGGATGAGCCGACGAGCCTTGACCCGCAGATAGCGGATTCGAATTCCGAAAAGCTCGTTGCGGCAAACTGCTACGAGGGGCTTGTCCGCATAATGGCGGACGGCACCATAGGCAAGGGCGTTGCCACGGATTGGAATATTTCAGACGACGGCCTTACATATACGTTTAAGCTTCGCAACAATTCGCATTGGGCTATGTTTTCGGGGCACAAGGCTGTGCTCGGCGAAAATTACGAGGATACATTTGATATAACCGTAAAGGCGGAGGACTTTAAATTCGGCATTGAGAGAACCCTCTCGGAGCAGACCGGATCCGCCGACGCGCCGTTGTTTTCGGCGGTGAAAAGCATAAGTACTCCGGATGATTTTACAATAGTTTTCAACCTTTCGTACGCCGACGACAACTTCCTTTATGCGCTGACAAATCCGGGTGCCATGCCGTGCGACGAGGAGTTTTTCAATCTCACAAACGGTAAGTACGGGCTTGATGCGAAATATCTTTTGTGCAACGGACCGTTTCACGTGTCAAAATGGACGGAAAAGACCTCAGTGAAGCTGGCTAAAAATAACGAGTACAACGGAGAATCCTCGGTTTCGCCGTCGTCCGTGACGTTCTATATAAACAACGACGATTCGGAAGTCGCCGATAAGATGAATTCGGTTACATATGACGTGGCTTTCCTCTCGTCATCGCAGTTCTCGTCAATAGAAAACAAAAAGGATTTGAATTCGGTTGCGGTTCAAAACGTAACCTATTCCTTTATATTCAATCAAAACGACAATAATTACCGCAATAAAAATATGCGGCTTGCATTTTGCCGCTCGTGCGATACTTCGTCGCTGTTTGACTCGCAAAGCGATATTTCAAAGGCAGACGGCATAGTGCCGCCGTCATGTAAGATAGGCGGCGAGGATTACCGAAACGGAAATGCCGCAGAGCTTTTGTCTTATGACGAGACACTTGCAAAAAAGAATTTCAACGACGCGCTTTTGGAACTCGGATCATCGTCGGTCGAAACTACAATACTTTGCACCGAGCAGTATGAGTCGTTCGTGAAGCAGATGGTGCAAAAGCTTCAGAAAACCCTCGGAGTAAAATTCGTCTCCACAGTAAAGGTCGTTTCGGAATCCGACCTTGAGGCAGCGGTAAACGACGGCAATTACAGCGTGGCGTTTTACCCGTTCAAGGCGAAATCGTCTTTTGCGGGCGAAATTATAGAGGGCTTTGACCAAAACAATATATTCGGATATGAGTCCGATGTTTTATCACAGAAAATCCGTAATATTAAAAATAATTCGGGCAGCCTTGAGGGTGAGCGTTCCGCCGTTGCCGATGCGGAGAACTATCTTGTTTCCGAAGCGGTAATAATGCCCGTGTTTTATGAGAACAGCTATTTTGTAACATCCAAAAAGACAAGCGGAATATACTTTTATTCCTCTGCGGATAACGTCTGTTTCATAAATGCAAAAAAATCGTAAGAGACGGTATTCAAAATGAAAAACAAATACGGCGTATCTCAAAAAATCTGTATAGCAATATCTTGGACGCTCACAGTTGCACTGATGGTGACGATTTTTTGCCTGTCTTCTCAGGTTTCGTCAAAATCATCGGGGCTCAGCTCCGGGGTTATTTCCCGTATAACCGAGCTCTTCCATATAACATTAACACAACATACCGTACGAAAAACCGCACATGCGCTTGAATATGCGGCACTTTGCTTCTTGTTTTCGTGCAGTTGGCAGTCGGTGTTTTTAAAATCGCAGCACGCACTTTCGTTTTTGTCCGCGGCACTTTATGCTTCGTCGGACGAGCTTCACCAATATTTTGTGTCCGGCAGAGCGTGCCAGCCGAGAGACATACTTGTGGATTGTCTCGGTGCGTCATTCGGACTTTTGGCGTTTTTTATAATATATACCGTATATACTCATATTCATAAAAATAAAGCGAGGTAATATTATGGCAGTTTTGAAAGCGTTCAGGGCGCTTCGTCCGACTCCGGAATACGCTTCCAAGGTAGCGGCTTTGCCGTATGATGTTATGAATTCGGATGAGGCGAGGAGGATGGTCTTCGGCAATCCGTATTCATTTCTGCATGTTGATAAGGCGGAGATAGATCTTCCGAAATCGGTTGACATCTATGACGACCGTGTCTATGAAAAAGCACGCGAGAATTTGTCTAAGCTTGTTTCGGCGGAGGTTATGAAGCAGGACGAAAAACCGTGCTTGTATATATATGAGCAGACCTGGCGCGGCAGAACGCAGACCGGAATTGTAGGCTGTACGGCTATTGACGATTATATAAACGACGTCATCAAAAAGCACGAAAAGACAAGAGCCGATAAGGAAGCGGACCGCATACGGCACGTTGACACTCTTGACGCAAACACCGGTCCTATATTCCTGACATACAGAAAGAATAACGAGATTTCGTCTGCTGTTGAAGATGTAAAAGAAAAAAGCGAGCCTGTTTATGATTTTGTGTCCGATGATGTCCGTGAAAGAGTCTGGGTTGTGTCTGACAATGACACGATTGATTTTATAACCGCACAGTTTAAAAACATACCGTCTCTCTATATTGCGGACGGTCATCACAGAGCCGCTTCGGCCGTTAAAGTAGGGCTTCGCCGCCGTGAGCAAAATCCGAATTATACGGGAGATGAGGAATTTAATTTCTTCTTATCCGTAATTTTCCCGAGCGACGAGCTTCGTATTCTTGATTACAACCGAGTGATTAAGGATTTAAACGGACTTTCCGATGAGGAATTTTTGCTTGAACTCAGACATAAATTCGACATAGAAAAGCATGGAAAAAATGAGTACCGTCCTAAAAGGGCGCATTCCTTCGGTATGTATATGTCGGGTGAATGGTATGCTCTTTTCGCAAAATCTGAAATAACAGAGTCATCGGACGCCGTCAAAAGTCTCGACGTATCAATACTCCAAGATAACGTCATATCACCCATACTCGGTATTGATGATCCCAGAACCGATAAGAGAATAGATTTTGTCGGCGGCATCAGGGGCCTTTCCGAGCTTTCGCGGCGCGTTGACTCGGGCGAAGAAAAGCTTGCGTTCTCCATGTTCCCGACAACTCTTGACGAGCTTATGAATATAGCCGACAAATCTATGACTATGCCTCCCAAATCGACTTGGTTTGAGCCGAAGCTTTTAAGCGGCCTTTTTATACATTATCTTAAATGATGCGATGTTTTTCGGCGGTGCCGAATGTATTCGCGAAGCTTCATACACGTTTGGTTACTTATATACATATAATTTAAAAAATATTTGTGTTAATAAGTAACACTTTTCGTATATTATCGAATAGTTTTATATAATAAACAGTATAAAAGTACGGGTATGGAGGTACTTATTATGCTGGGAGAAAAAATGAAGCTTATTCGTAATTACAACGGGTATTCTCAGCGTCAAATAGCGGAAATACTGAAAATTGAAAGGTCTACCTACGCTTCGTATGAAACCGGCAGAAATCGACCGGATATTTTTGCGGTTCAGCGCTTTGCAAAAATCTTCAATGTCAGCGTGGACTATATTTTAAGCCTTGACGATATCAATATTTATCGTTTGCGCGATCAAGCGACCGATTATGCAAAGCGTCACAAAAAAGAAAGCGTCATTTCACAGCTTTCATCCGATGAAAAAATTCTGATAGGCCTTTACCGTCAGTGCGACGCAGGTACGAAAAAATCAATTCTTGAGGATGTTCGTAAGGCTGAACTTGAGACTGACGAATAATGAAATCCGTTCGCGGTAAAATTTAAGAGTTTAAAGGGAACCGTAAAGCTGTTTTTACGGTTCCTTTATCTTTATGCGATGGTTTTTGCGTTTTTTTCACAGTCTTTAAAGAATTTGTGAGAAAAGGGGTGCAATAATCGTCTTCGGCTGATATAATTGTATTGGTTTAAGTTGGAGTTTATCACAGCTTTTGCGATAAAGAGACGGAAAACCGCGCTGCAACGCTTTGTGCCGGAGCTGTACGTCAGGCAAAGTGTAATTTAAAAGCAGGAGATGAATATATGATTTCCGTTGCCGTAATAGGAGGCGGTGCTTCTGGTATGGCGTTTGCCGTAGCCTTAAAGAAAAAAAGACCCGATATTGAGGTTGCCGTTTTTGAGAAAAATCCGAAGGTGCTGAAAAAGATACTTGTGACAGGCAACGGCAGGTGTAATATCTTGAATTTTGACGCAGTTGCCGAGAATTACTTTGAGGCATGCGAATTTGTGCGCCCGGCGGTAGAAAAATATACTCCGAAGAAAACAGAAGCGATTTTTCGCGATATGGGTTTGCTTTTGATGAGTGAGCAGGAGGGCAGAGCATACCCGATTTCACAGACTGCCGCCTCGGTGGTGTGTGTGCTTTCATCTGCTGCCGAAAGAGCAGGTGTAAAGGTGTTTACAGATACACCTGTCAAAAGCATTAAGAAATCACAAGGCAGATTTGTAATAAATAATGATAAGAGCTTTGATTTTGCGGTTATTGCCTGCGGAGGTGCCGCAGCACCTAAGCAGGGGACGGACGGCAGCTCGTTTGAGTTGTTTAAAGCCCTCGGAATACGTGTGACAGAGCTCGCTCCGGCACTTACCGGAATGTGTGTAAAGGATATGCCCTTTTCACTCAAAGGACTGAGGCAATACTGCAAATGCACCGTTTTTTCAAACGAAAAAGAATATGTTGAGTCCGGCGAGGTTCAATTTAACGATTACGGACTTTCGGGTATACCTATAATGCAGCTCTCGCGCTTTATAGGCAAAGGTAAAGCTACGGTTACGCTCGATTGTTTGCCGTCGCTTACAAAAAACGAGATTACAGCTTTTTTGCAATCCCACAAGTTCCGTGAACCGTCGGGTGATGTGCTGTGCGGAATTTTACCGAGAGCACTCGCAAATTTTGTCCTTCGCGAATGTAACGTAAAAAAGGACGAGCCGTTCGCAAGCCTGTCAAGTGATAAAGCGTTACAAATTGCTTCTGCGATAAAATCGCTTAATTTTTCCGTCACGGGTGTTCGCGGCTTTGATTTTGCCCAAGTGACTCACGGCGGAGCGGCTCTTTCGGAATTTGATAATAATACTCTCGAAGCTAAAAAAGTAAAACATCTGTATGCCGTCGGGGAGGCGCTCAATGTTGACGGTCCGTGCGGAGGATATAACCTCGGTTGGGCCTGGTCATCGGCGTTCCTTGCAGCGGAATCTGTTTTTAAGGAGTTATAAATGATAAGAATAAATGAACTTAAATTGCCTCTCGATGAGGACGAAAAGGAGCTTTACAGGCTTGCCGCAAAAGCTCTTAAAATCGGTGAGAGGCATATACGAGAGCTGACAATCTGTAAAAAATCGGTGGATTGCCGAAAAAAAGACGATATTAAATTCATTTTCAGCGTCGATGTGTCTCTTGATATTGACGAAAAGAGGGTGGCTTCAAAAGCCGGCAACAGGGTTTCGTTAAGTGAGAAAAGCGTTTATACCTTGCCCCCCGTAAAACGGAAGAGTACCTTGAGACCGGTTATAGTCGGTTTCGGTCCTGCCGGTATGTTTGCGGCTCTGACCTTAACCGAGGCTGGGCTTTCGCCGATTATCATAGAGCGCGGCGAGACGGTGGATGAGCGCACCGCTTCCGTCAAGAGCTTTTGGCGGACGAGAGTTTTAAATCCCGAGTCGAATGTGCAGTTCGGCGAGGGCGGTGCAGGCACTTTTTCGGACGGTAAGCTTACCACGGGAATAAAGGATAAGCGTTGCCGCCGTGTGTTTGAAAAATTTTGCGAGCACGGCGCACCGAGCGAGATTATGTATTCCGCAACTCCGCACATAGGCACGGACCGTTTGGCGGGAGTTGTAAAAGCTATCCGCAAAACGGTAGAGGGACGCGGCGGAGAGTTTATGTTCAATACAAAGCTCTGTGACCTTATAATTTATAACGGTCACATTCAGGGCATTACGGTTTGTCACAAGGATGGAAGCAAAGAGGACATTGAAACCGATACCGTTATCCTCTCGATAGGGCATTCGGCTCGTGACACGCTCGAAATGCTTCGCTTAAAAGGCATTGATATGATGCAAAAACCGTTTTCGGTCGGAGTGAGAATAGAGCATAGGCAGGAAATGATAAATAAAACCCAGTACGGTAAATTCGCTTCGCACCCAAAGCTCAATGCCGCAAATTACAAGCTTGCCTGTCATCCGCAGGGCGGCAGGGGCGCATATACGTTTTGTATGTGTCCCGGCGGAACCGTGGTTTGCGCGTCAAGCGAAGAGGGCGGCGTTGTTGTAAACGGAATGAGTGAATATGCGCGAGACGGCGAAAATGCCGATTCAGCATTGCTTGTCGGTATAGAGCCGGAGCTTTTTCCGAGCTCGGACGTGCTTTCGGGAATGTATATGCAGCGCGAAATAGAGCGTCACGCATTTAAAATGGGCGGCAGCGATTACACCGCTCCTGCACAGAAGGTCGGAGATTTTATGAACAATCTCGCATCTTCTTCGCTCGGCAGTGTAAAGCCGACGTGTCCTACGGGAGTAAGGCTTACCAATCTGCGCTCGCTGCTCCCTGCTAAGGTTACGGAAACAATACTCGAAGCACTGCCGAAAATGGACAAAATGCTTCCGGGCTTTGCTTCAAATGATGCTCTTTTCACAGCACCCGAAACGCGAAGCTCATCTCCCGTGCGCATCATCCGAGACGAGCTTTTCCAGTCGAATGTGCGAGGCCTTTACCCATGCGGCGAGGGTGCGGGATATGCGGGCGGCATCATGAGCGCCGCCGTGGATGGCCTGCGGGTTGACGGTATCCGCTGCGCCGAGGCTGTATTGCTCGACGAGGGCGAGGGCTGGTAAAGCGAAACGTAAAAAATAAAGGATGCCTGTCATTGTGATAGGCATCCTTTAATATATTGTAATATTTTATTTTTTCCCGGAGGAATGAGCTCTTCCGTTTTCGGTGCGCCGCTTACTCACCTTTTTGCGGCGAAGTGTGTCAAATACGATTTCAAATATGATAAGTGCTATTACAACAAGCACTACCGCAGTAATTCTGCCGGGAGTTACTGTTTTTCCGTTGTCGTTTTCGGTGCGGTCGGCAAGTGCTTCCATCGCAAGCCTGAGCGAATAATCGGCCTCCATAAGCTCCGACTCCGACATCGACGATGAAAGTGTGCTCTTAGCTTCCGTAATAGTCTTTTTAAGCTTGTTTGCTGTTGATGTGCTGCAAAGTGCAGTGTCTGTCGCCTGAGCTTTTTCAAGATCCGATGTGAGACTCGTTTTATAGCTCTTCACCCTTGCGCGGTATGCATTAAATCCCTCAATATCGTTTGTGATAATTACCGAGAACCCGCGTTTCGTTATATCGTTCCACCCGGTGGGATTATCTTCTCTGCCGCCGCAAATATCGCTGTTTGTCATATCAATAACAGCTCTTCCGGCGTCTTTGAATTTGGATTGAACTCCGTCTTTGAATACGGAGTTGTACGGATTTTTAGCTGAGAGAAGCGTGCCTATGCAGCCTGCCGAAAGCGTCTTTGAAACATAACTTTTGGCATTGCCGTTTTTTGCACTTGAGGATATTACGAGCGGCATGACGGTTTTTGAGGCAAGCCAAGAGGAGATTTCTTTTTTGTCGCCCGTAGCTAAAATTATTGAATTCGAAAGCGCGTTTTCGCTTGCGAGTATGTCGTAAATCTCATCTCTGTATTCCCAGCCGTCCGCAATCATCAGCATTGCGTTGCCGCCGAGATACTGTATGGCTTCGGCAAGGGTCGGTATTTTGCAGGATGTTATCGGCTCGTGCAGGCTGCCCGTGCCTGCTCTCAGATGGTATGTCGAAAGCTCGTGATATCCCACGTCGCCGATATCCTTGCTTACGGTATTGCCGAGCTCATCTACGCACATTCTCGAGAGATTGCTGTCGGCCATAAGCACCACGTATCCGTCGGAGGTTTTTTTCACCGAAACGTAAACAATGTCGGCACCCTTTTCTGCCGCCGCTGCAACGGCTTCGGCGGGATT
>ERZ780141.739-NODE-739-length-22698-cov-7.634059_pt1 | contig 22698 bp, 26 predicted proteins | sample MGYA00433080_ERZ780141 | MGnify/ENA primary metagenome ERZ780141 (study PRJEB29588, sample SAMEA2154047) | human gut metagenome | biome: human gut; feature: human-associated habitat; material: faeces | place: Denmark | collected 2008/2010 ... | reverse complement strand
GACTCGCTAGCTCAGCTGGTAGAGCACAACACTTTTAATGTTGGGGTCATGGGTTCGAGCCCCATGCGAGTCACAAAAGAAAGGAAGGGTATCTGAGAAAGATACCCTTTTTTCGTTTGCAACATATAACCTATATCAACTCACAATACCTAAAATAGAATACTATCAACCATTAAATAGAATACTGTCAACCATCAAAATGAATTAAAAACACCGCCGCACGATGGGCTAATGCTTATTTTGCGACACTCAACCCAATGATCCATGCGTAAACTATTCTCATCACTCCTGTTTCGCATCGCCCTTGCGATTGCACTTGGAATTATTTTAGGCAACGTTCTTCCCGATTCCGTTGCCAGAGTGTTTATGACCTTCAACGGTGTGTTCAGCCAATTCCTTGGGTTCATGATCCCGCTGATCATCATCGGCTTGGTTACGCCCGCCATCTCCGAGATAGGCAAGGGATCGGGCAAACTGCTGCTCCTCACGGTGGCAATAGCCTACGCCGACACCTCGTTTGCCGCCTTAATGGGCTACGGCGTGGGCGAATGGTTGTTTCCCTCATTGGTGGCAAGCACCGAAAGCATGGCGCAAGTGGCTAAACCCGAGGACTTGCAACCTTATTTCACAGTATCGATACCGCCCTTACTCGATGTAATGAGCGCCTTGGTGCTGTCGTTCATCATGGGTCTGGGCATTAGCTATGGACAGTTGCAAACCCTGCGCAATTGTTTCAACGAAATGAAAGATGTGGTGGCTGGCGTGATAGCCAAGGCCATCATCCCCCTGCTGCCCCTGTACATCTTCGGCATTTTCCTCTCTATGACAAATAGTGGCCAGGTGCTTCGAATCGTCACCATCTTCGCCTATATCATATTGGTGATCTTTGCGCTCCACATCATCATCCTGCTCTACGCCTACACCATTGCAGGCCTTACTACCAAGCGCAACCCATTGCGCCTATTGGGTACCATGCTCCCCGCCTATCTCACCGCTTTGGGCACATCTTCGTCGGCCGCAACAATCCCAGTTACCTTTGCCCAAACGTTGAGAAACAAGGTGAGCGAGGGAATAGCGGGATTTGTCGTACCCCTGTGCGCCACCATCCACATGCCAGGTTCGGCCATGAAGATTTCGTGCTGCGCCCTCACCATCTGCCTCATTAACGGCATGCCACACGATTTCGCCACCTTCCTCCATTTCACCCTCATGCTGGGCATTGTCATGGTGGCGGCTCCGGGCGTGCCAGGTGGTTGCATCATGGCCGCATTAGCTCCGCTGGCAAGCATCCTTGGCTTCGACACAGAAGCGCAAGCCTTGATGATAGCCCTTTACATTGCCATGGATAGTTTTGGAACAGCCTGTAACGTTACCAGCGATGGCGCCATAGCCATTGTGGTGGATAAGATAAACGAAAACAAGAAGTAACCACACAATATCACACAAATTATCCTTTCGTTATCCACGAACCCTAAACCAAAATCGGTTATAAGATTCTAATGAAAGAATTAATAACATCCTAATAATCTTCCTGTTTCGGTCTTATGACCGATTGGAGATTAAAGCGAAAATGGCTTATTTTGCCGTCCACATGACGATGGGCGCAAAATAAGCCATTCTTATATAAGGTGTTGTGGACGCAACAGATACCACAACAAACGAGATGTACTGCCTATTAGAAGCGATAGCCGAGAGTGACCAGCATTTGGTTACGCTTGTTGCTCACCTTCACACCATCAGCTATACAGTTGTCGGGAGAAGAGGCGCTATTGGCCACGTAGCTCATGAAAGGATAGAAATCACCATCAGTCTGACTGTATTGGTATGCCAAATCCACAAAGAACTTCTTCATCTGGTAGCCAAAGCCTGCCGTTACGCGGTTGGTCGACTTCCAGTTGGTGTAATCGGTTGAGGTGGCATAAGCCGAGCCCGGGCTTTCAAGACTTCCGTCGCGGAACCCATTCTCGCTAAACATCGGACTCATATAGTTGTAACCCAAGCGGATGGAGAATTCGGGCATAGGCTTAAACTCCATGCCCAGCTTCAAGGTGCTTACGCCCTTCAGAGTCGATTTGGTGTGGCGGTTCATTGTGCGATCACTTGAGCTCTGCTGGAAATAGTAAGACCAATCGTCGTAATAGCCGCCATCATTGATACGGTTGTCGATGGAGCCATAGTCGGAATACTCGTAGGTGGCGCCCAGAGCCAAGCATCCTGCCAAGGTGTGGCCTAAGCTAACGCCAAACTTCCAAGGCGTGTAGACCTTGTAATCATAGTCGGCCTTCTGGCCTTTGTCGAGAGAGCCCGCCGCGTCGGTCATCGTCACATCGTTAGCCGATGAAAGCGTAAGGTCATACCACGTTGGAGTATTCACATAAAGGCCTATGCGGAAGGGCGAGGTCTCAACAGGACGGAAAATAACACCAGCCTTCAAGTCGAAGCCTTGGCCATCGATGCGCAGGTCTTCCCACGACTCGGCCATGGCGTTCTGCTCCAGGTTCTCCGTGTAATAACTATTGGAGCGATAGTTCACATCACGCAAACCAACAGTCAGTCCAAGAAACACACGGTCGTTTAAGTTTCCGCTGATATTGAAGTCATACTCGCCTATATAGCCCTTTTGGTATTGCCCAAAGAGATACTCTGTTCCGTTGAGGTAATCTAATCCCACCTGCTTGTTCTCCTCATTCATGATGGGGGTCAGCAAAGCCGAATAGTTGGCGTCCACACCATTCCAATTGTAATCGGTTCCATAGGGATACTTCATAGCAGTCAGTTTGTTCTGCGAAGCCTTGTTGAGCACACCACCAGCAGTAAGTATCTGATCGAAATTCCTGCTCTTGTGATAGTTGAACGCAAAGTTCAGGAAACTGCTTTGACTTGTACGGAAAGCATAAACTAAACCTACCTGGTCAAAGCTCGCATTGGTCTTGTTGCCATCTATACGAGCGTTAATACCGCCAAAGGAAGGTGACGTGGTGGCGTCTTTCTGCGCCACAAATCCACCCGAGAGCGACACCTGGCTGGATCGGAAAAGGCCTATGCCAGCCGGATTGCTTCCAATGGTAGAGATGTCGGCTCCCAGAGCCTCCATGGCGCCACCCATGCCCACGTAACGGGCTGTGCCGTTGAGCTCACTATCAACCAACTTCGTGTCCTGATAGGTTTCCTGGGCCGACAGAGGAACTGCCACAAGGGCCAATGCTGCGATGATACTGTATTTTGTTTTCATCATAATAATGTCTTATATAAATAGATGTTGTTTCTTTAAGGGGCTTAAAACCTCGTCCATAACAGTTAGCGTCGGCCACCACCAAAATGGCCTCCGCCACCACCGCCAGAATGGCCACCACCGAAGCCTCCGCCTGAGCGTGAGCCTCCGAAGCCACCGCCAACGGATCCGCCAAAGCTACCCGACGAAGGAGTGTTGCTGCCAAAGGAGTTGTAGGAGCGGCTTGGCGTATAGGTGCGGTTTTGCGAATTGGAATTGTAGGTTCCGTTGGTACGCGAACCAAACGAGCGATTGTTGTTGCTTCGTGAAGTGTAACTGTTGCGTGAGCCCGTGGTAACACGATTGCCGTACGCCCCATTGTATCGTCCGCTCGTTGATCCGACGCCAGACTTGCTTCCAGCGCCATAACTCCACGTGCGGTTACCCGTCAATCCGCGAGGATTGCCACCAGCGTAATGGATGTGGACACCACCCCAATAGGGATAGTTCCAGCCCCAGCCATACCAACCACGATAATAGGGCCAGCCCCAACCGTAGTAACCAGCATAGCCATAGTACCAGGGATCGTACCAACCACCATACCAACAGCCATACCATCCTCCATAGCCGCCATAGCACCAAGGGTCATACCATGGGTCGTAGAAGCCATAGTATCTTGGTCCCCAGTAACCATAGAACCAAGGATTATAGAATCCATCCCAACGGCTCATGCGGCGTGTATATCGAAAATCCTCATCGTCCCAGTACGAATTATTCTCATAGGCAAACGAGGTGTCGACATAGCTGGAATCAGGATAAACACCAGCACCTTTCTGGAATTCGAACACATCGGCACTCAACGAGTCACCACCAATAGGCTGATAATGACTGCAAAAGCGACCTCTGCGGTTATACTCATCTACATTTCGGCTGCTACCCACATAGTATGCGGGGGCCTCTTGAGCCACATCTTTTGCCTTAGACTTGCTCGGCATGAAATACATGTCGTCGCTCTGAGCCCAAGCCTGCAAAGAAATTGGCCCTGCAAAAGCTAAGAGAAGAAAAATCTTTTTCATATCTGTATGCTTTTAAAATACCTTCTTTTTCAGCTTGCAAAAATACATTTATTCTTACTGCAAATATAAGGAAAACCCCTAAACTATGATAGGTTTTTCCCTATTATTTTTTAATTTTGCAAAAAATAACAATAGCAAGATGAAATACAAAGTAGCACACTTTAAGGTGACAGGACCTGACGCTTTGAGGCAGACGGCTCGCGACTTAATATCATGCGTGGCGGGAGAAGTTGGCTTTGAGGCATTCGAGGAAACCACCGACGGCCTGAAAGGCTATGCGCAAACAGAACTATTCGACCAAGGAGCGCTCGATTATTCGCTTTCCACATTACTCTTGGAGGGTGTCAACATAACCTATTCGCTCGAAGATATGGAGGACAAAGATTGGAACGAGCAATGGGAAGAATCGGGATTCGACCCCATCAACATCAACGGACAAATCATCGTGTATGACGCACGACGCGAACAACCCACGGCCCCACAGGGCTCCACGCTTATTGGCATCAAGGCCATACAGGCTTTTGGCACAGGCACACACAACACGACGCAAATGGTGATAGAATCGCTCTTGCAACTTGGTGCCGAAGGAAAGCGCGTGCTCGACTGCGGATGCGGAACGGGCATCCTGGGCATCACCGCATCCAAGTTGGGCGCCAAGGACGTTGTGGGCTACGACATTGACGAATGGAGCGCCGACAACGCCAAATACAACGCAGAACTCAACCATGTGGACAATATGCAGGTGATGTTTGGAGACGCCTCCGTCTTGACCCACGTGTCGGGTCTTTTCGACGTGATCATGGCAAACATCAACCGCAATATCCTGCTCAACGATATGGAGGCATTTAAGGAAGTGATGGCTTCCAACGCCCATCTCATCATCAGCGGATTCTACGAAAGCGATATTCCACTTCTCCTTGACAAAGCCACCGCATTAGGCTTTACGGAAACAGGACGTAAGAAACAAGAGGATTGGTGCTGCCTGATGTTGCAACTGAAAGCTTAAGCGACGTCAGCAACAACAAGCGACAACAGCGACATAAGGTCAAAACTCAGAACGAAGAACACAGAGCATAACTTATGCTTTAACGAAAAAAGCAGAGGTGTCAAGGAATCATATCCTATGGCACCTCTGCTCATATTAGGCGGCAGACTCATCAATTGTTGACAGATCCACCCACAATATCAAGAAGTTCGCTTGTGATGGCTGCCTGACGACTCTTGTTGAACTCAAGGTTGAGGTCCTTCAACAGTTCATCGGCATTATCGGTGGCAGATTGCATGGCCACCATACGAGCGGCGTGCTCTGAAGCATTGCTGTCGAGCAAAGCCGTGTAAACCATCAGGTTGAGAAGCTTAGGGATGAGCACCGAAAGTACCGACTCCATGTCGGGCTCCACGATGAAATTGTCATTCAGCTCAACCACTTCTTCGCTCTTACGGCTTTTCGACACGCCTTTCTTGCGCAAATACTCCTGGGCCTTCTGCGTTACAAGGTTAGAACTTAGGTCACGATCGTTGTAATTGCCGATCTTCTCCGTAGACAAGTCGATGGGAAGGAAGGTGCGACGAGTGAGGATTTGAGTTCCTGCACTCTTGAAATGATGGTAAATCATCTCCACCTTATCGTATTCGCCATCAACAAACTTCGCCGCAATCTCCTTGGCGATGTCTGCACAACCTTTCGCATTAGGCTTATCAGCCAACTCTGTAAAGTCGCCAGCACATTGGCAACCCAGTTTCGTCACCTTCTCAGCAACCTTACGACCTATCGGATAAATCGTAATGTCGCTGATTCCTTGAGCCTTATAACCCGCAATAGCCTGCTGCATCATCCTAATGACGTTGCCATTAAATCCGCCACAGAGTGAACTGTTAGACGAATAAACGATCAACGCCACCTTCTTCACCTCACCACGCTCCAAGCTGTAAACGCTTTCAGCATCGGGCATGGAAACCAAGAAGCCTTTCAAGATATGCTCCAACATGTTCTCGTAGGGAAGCATGTTCTGAATGGCGGTCTGAGCGTGATGGAGCTTGGACGACGCAACCATCTTCATGGCGCTCGTAATCTTACGAGTGCTCTTTACAGATGCAATGCGGGTTTTGATCTCTTTTAATGACGGCATAGGCTATTATTTCTTAAACTGTCCGGTGACGTTTGCCATCACTTCCTCGATCGTCTTGACATCTTCGTCGAGAAGCTTGCCAGACGCAAGGTTGTCGATGACATCCTGGTGCTTGGTACGCATCTGCTCCAAGAACTGATCCTGGCAAGAGCGAACCATCTCCACCTCCACGTCGTGCATCAAACCATGCACACCACAATACAGAATAGCGATTTGCTCGCCTACAGGCATTGGGCTATACTGGGGTTGGATAAGAAGCTGGTTGTTCTTACGTCCTCGGTCGATTGTCATGGCGGTAACAGGATCCATGTCGCTTGAGAACTTGGAGAAGCTCTCGAGCTCACGATACTGGGCCATATCGATCTTCAGCGTACCGGCCACCTTCTTCATACTCTTCACCTGTGCAGATCCACCCACACGGCTGACGGAAATACCCACATTGATGGCAGGGCGGAAACCCTGGTTGAACAAGTCAGTCTCCAGATAAATCTGTCCGTCGGTAATGGAAATCACGTTTGTGGGAATGTAAGCCGAAACGTCGCCAGCCTGAGTCTCGATGATAGGAAGGGCCGTCAGCGAACCTCCACCCTTCACATGGCCCTTAAGGCTCTCGGGCAGGTCGTTCATGCTCTCGGCAATCTCCTGCTGGTCATTGATACGTGCGGCACGCTCAAGCAAACGTGAGTGAAGGTAGAACACATCACCAGGGTAGGCCTCACGTCCTGAAGGACGACGCAAGATAAGCGACACCTCACGATAAGCCACAGCCTGCTTAGACAGGTCGTCGTAAACCACAAGGGCATCGAACCCACGGTCGCGGAAGTACTCACCAATAGCAGCTCCCGCAAACGGAGCATAATACTGCATGGCGGCAGGATCGGCAGCCGTAGCACTAACGATGATGGTATATGGCAGAGCGCCATGCTCCTTCAACGTCTGCACCAATGCAGCCACCGTAGAGGCCTTCTGGCCAATGGCTACATAGATGCAATAAACAGGCTTTCCAGCCTCATAATTGGCTTTTTGGTTAATGATAGTATCAATGGCTACAGCGGTCTTACCCGTCTGTCGGTCACCAATGATCAACTCTCGCTGTCCACGACCAATAGGAATCATTGAGTCGACAGCCTTCAAACCTGTCTGCAAAGGGGTCTTCACCGGCTGACGATAGATTACACCTGGAGCCTTTCGGTCCAAGGGCATCTCAAACGAATCAGTCAGGTCAATGTCACCCTTGCCATCAATGGGCTCACCCAGAGGATTGACCACACGGCCCAGGAAGTTGTCGTTCACACGAATCGAAGCGATATGGTGTGTACGCTTAACCTTCTGTCCCTCTTTGATACCAGCCGTAGAACCCAAAAGCACACAACCCACGTTGTCTTCCTCCAGGTTCATCACGATAGCCATGGTGCCATTTTCAAACTCAAGCAACTCACTGGCCTCTGCATTACGCAGTCCGTAGATGCGTGCCACACCGTCTGAAACGGTCAGCACCGTACCCACCTCGTCAAACTGCTCAGCAGAGTTAACGCCTTCGAGTTGCTTCAGCAGAACCTCAGACACCTCGCTTGGTCTAATTTTATCTGACATTGATTATTTCTTTAATTGATTAAGAATCGTGTTAAGTTTCGTCTTGACACTTGCATCCATCCGGTAGGTGTCATACTCCAAGATGAACCCTCCGATAATATTGGGATCCACCTCTGTGTTGAACTCCACCGTTCCATGAGTTTTACTTTCCACCATTGCCTTCATCTTACGCTCCGTTTCGGGCGAGACAGCAACAGCGGTAGTCAGTTTTCCTCGAGTGACGTTTTTCTGTTGACGATAAAGCGTTAAATAAGAAGCAGCCATAAATTGCAGGGTGCTCTCCCTACCCTCGTTCAGAACAAGTTGAAGGAAACGTTGTGTCAGGTCTGAGACCTGTCCACCACAAGCTACCTCAAGCAAGGCATTCTTCTTGTCCTTATCGAGCATGGGATTGTCTATCGTGGAGCGAAGGGCCGGTACTTGGAGATAACTCTGCGAAAGCACAAGCATCTCCTTATATACAGCATCCTCTTGCTTCATATCCGTAGCGCTCTTCAAGAGTGCGCGGGCATACCTGACCGATATTACACCTAAATCCATATGCTACAACTATTTACTCGTTTTGTCATCAACAGTCACTTCATCCAGCAGTTTGTCAATCAGTTCCATCTGCTTGCCGTCGCCAGAAAGCTTCTCGCGCACAATGCGCTCAGCAATCTTCACTGACAACTCAGCGACCTGAGCTCGGATCTCACGAATAGCTTGTTGCTTCTCCGTCACAATTTCCGCTTTCGCGTCATAAATCAGGCGAGCACCTTCGTCCTTCGCTTTCTCCTGAGCCTTAGCGACAATCGCCTCACGGGTCTCGGTAGCCTCCTTCATGATGGCTGCCTGTTTCTCGCGGGCTTCCTGCAGAATGGATTCTCCTTCTTTCTGGATATTGGCAAGTTTCTCGTTGGCCTCATGCGCTTTGCGGAGACTATCGTCGATGAAGGCCTTGCGCTCCTTTACCATCTTTGAGATGGAGGGGAAACCCCATTTACCCAGGATGCAAAGCGCAATCAGGAAGACAATAGTCATCCAGAAAAGCAGGCCTGTACTTGGCATTAACAAATCCATACGCAGCGCTTAACTCTTACGACGATTAGATGCAAAGGAATGCTACAACCACTGCGAACAGAGCAACACCCTCCACCAAAGCAGCTGCTACGATCATGTTCGTGAAAAGCTTGTTCATCACCTCGGGCTGACGAGCCATAGCGTCCATGGCCTGGCCACCAATGCGACCAATACCGATACCTGCACCGAGAACAGCGATACCAGCGCCGATACCAGCGCCCAACTTAGCAAGACCTGCTGCAGCTTCAGCTGCCAATAATAATGAAATCATAATCTTTAAGGTTTTTATTGTTATTATTAATGTTTATTTTTCTCTTGCGAGTCCAATGAAGATAGAACTCAACATTGTGAACACCATTGCCTGGATGAAGCAAACCATGCACTCGAGCAACATCATGAACACAGCCATCACAATGCCAAGCACCGACATGCCAATCATTACGGCCATGGCCTTTGCGGCAACAATGAAGATGATGCAAATCAACGATACCGCAATGGCGTGTCCAGCCATCATGTTGGCAAAGAGACGAATCATCAAAGCGAAGGGCTTAGTGAAAATACCCACAAACTCAATGACAGGGATAATCGGGAACGCCTTCAGGGCCAAAGGCACCTCGGGCCAGAAGATATCCTTCCAATAATGCTTGGTTCCACTAACCTGCGTGACGATGAATGTGCACACGGCCAAGAAGAAGGTAATGGCGATATTACCCGTCACATTACCCGATCCCGGCGGGAACGGTATGACGCCCATAATGTTGCAGACTAAAATGAAGAAGAAGCATGTCATCAAATAAGGAGAGTACTTCTCGTAACCTTCCTCGCCGACACCAGGCTTAATAATGTTGTCTTCCACATACATCACCAACATCTCCACCAGTCCGGTGAAACCACCGGGGGCGGCATCGCTGGCCTTGTGCCTACGATACCAACGGGCAGGCAACAGGATGCACAGAAGCAGTATCACCACATTAATGAACATCACCGCCACAGTCTTTGTGATGGAGATGTCGAACGGCAACACTTCCTTCTCGCCCTGCAGCTCCACCACCTTGCCAGCATGCTCGCCACGAGTGGCGATAGCCAATTGGGCGGGGCCCATGCGATAACCCTTGGCGTCGGGTTCATGCGCAAACTCAGCCGTACTAAAGACATGCCAACCCGTGGAACTCTTCACTATAACCGGCAAGTTGATGACGATTGAGCGGTCGCCTATTTCGGTCACGTGCCAATCGTAAGTGTCTTTGATATGCTCAAGCACTATCTCGCTGGCATTTATCGACTGCGACTCATTAGCCTCAGCTCCCACCGTAGGGAGCCAAGCCATCATCAGCACCAACAGGCAGACAATATGTTTAACCAATTTCATTTGTATGCTTATCTATTAATTTTTATCACGTGCGTCACCACCATCATTACCCCATACATGATGAGTACCATGGCGGCAAACGACTTGGCCTCTTCCAGGCTTTCTGATATTATGACGAACGCGTGTACACCAACTAACGTCAGAACAACTTGCGCCCGTATCACCATAAAAGCAAAGCCGAAATACACCAATAGCTGAGGAGCCTTCCGTTCAAAGAAGGAACACCCCAAGAGCCACATCAGTCCTAGAACGATGAACAACAGGGCACAACAGACGATAGCAGTCAGCGAAGGCATCATGGTTTTCTGGATTTACTTTTACGGAAAATCATCATTCGCATGACAGCCGTTACCACGAACCACAACGCAAGTGCGCCCAGCGCTACCCATACAACCTTGTTTAGCCAAGCCGTTTCTTGGATAACGTTAAGGACCGTCAGTGTCGCCAAGGTACCCCCGGCTATCATCCACAATCCCATTTTGCGCACTTTGTTGATGTTATTCATTGCATTGACTGTTGTCGGTTACACCTCCACGCAAACGCAGACTTCGTTTTTCTTAACCTCAACGAATCCGCCATGCACTTCGATGCTTTGTTTGCCGTCCTTACCTGTGTACACCACCATTCCGTCGGTCAACGAGGAGATGATGGGGGCATGGTTGTCGAGTATCTCGAATTGTCCGAGCGTACCAGGCACTATCACACTCTCTATGTCGCCATCATATACGACCTTTTCGGGGCTAACGATTTTAAGTTTCAGCATGACTCAAAGTATTAAAAGCCTTCAAACCAATGATTAAGCCTTCGCTGCCTCAAGCAGTTTCTTACCCTTAGCCTTGGCGTCCTCGATGGTACCGACATTCATGAATGCCTGCTCGGGAAGGTCGTCGACCTCTCCGTCGAGAATAGCGTTGAAGCCCTTAATCGTGTCCTCGATGCTAACCATCACGCCAGGTACACCCGTGAACTGCTCTGCCACGGCGAACGGCTGGCTGAGGAAGCGCTGCACACGACGAGCGCGGTTCACCACGAGCTTGTCCTCGTCCGACAACTCATCCATACCCAGGATGGCGATGATGTCCTGCAACTCATTGTAATGCTGCAAGGTCTCCTTCACACGCTGAGCGCACTCGTAATGTTCCTTACCTACGATAAGCGGATCAAGAATACGCGAGGTGGAAGCCAACGGATCAACGGCAGGGTAAATACCCAGCTCGGTAATCTTACGGTCGAGCACCGTTGTGGCGTCGAGGTGCGAGAAGGTTGTGGCAGGAGCGGGGTCGGTCAAGTCGTCGGCAGGCACGTAAACAGCCTGCACAGAGGTGATAGAACCTTTCTTCGTAGAAGTGATTCGTTCCTGCATGGCACCCATCTCCGAGGCCAACGTAGGTTGGTAACCCACAGCCGAAGGCATACGACCCAACAGAGCCGACACCTCAGAACCAGCCTGAGTGAAACGGAAGATGTTATCGATGAAGAACATGATATCGGCAGGTGCTCCATCCTTACCTCCATGATCGCGGAACTCCTCTGCGACGGTCAGGCCCGAAAGTGCTACGGAAGCGCGTGCCCCAGGAGGCTCGTTCATCTGACCATAGACAAGGGTGGCTTGCGACTTGCGCAGCTCCTCTGGATCGACCAGCGAGAGATCCCACTTGCCTTCTTCCATGGCTTTCATAAACTTCTCACCATAGCGAATAACGCCCGACTCGAGCATATCGCGAACAAGGTCGTTACCCTCACGAGTACGCTCACCTACTCCAGCGAACACCGAGTAACCATCGTGTCCCTTGGCGATGTTGTTGATCAGCTCCATGATAAGCACGGTCTTACCCACTCCTGCTCCACCAAAGAGTCCGATCTTACCACCCTTCATGTAAGGCTCAAGCAGGTCGATGACCTTGATACCCGTAGCCAACATCTCTTTATGGGTTGACAACTCGTCGAATTTAGGAGCGGGACGGTGGATGGGATAGCTACCAGTCATGTCGAGGGTCTTCATGCCATCGATAGGCTGTCCAATCACGTTCATCATACGTCCCTTGATCTGCTCGCCAGCAGGCATGGTGATAGGGCTACCCGTGGGCACCACGTCCAAACCACGCTGTAAGCCATCGGTATTGTCCATTGCCACACAACGAACGGTATCCTCACCAATGTGCTGCTGCACCTCAATGATAAGGTTAGAGCCATCTGGGCGTTTCACCGTCAAGGCTTCGTGAATCTTAGGCAACACCTTCTCGGCATCTTGTCCCTGGGTGTCGAAATAGACATCCACCACAGGACCAATAATCTGGGAGATGCGCCCATTAATATGTGCCATAAACTATTTAGATTTAATGTTTTGTTATTATAAGAATTGGGTTTGCTAAACAGAGAATTGCCTTAAATGCTCAGGTCGTCGAGCACCTTAATAAGCTTTCGGTCGAAAGGCTTGTCGGATCTGATCGCCTCAGATAGCGGCACGTAGACCACCTCGTTGTTGCGAACTCCGACCATCACGTTGCGCTGTCCCTGCATAATGGCTTCAATGGCTCCCACTCCGGTACGGCTGGCAAGGATACGATCGTGGGCTGACGGGCGTCCGCCTCTCTGCAAATGACCAAGGATTGACACGCGAACATCATATCCTGGGAATTCCTTCTTCACACGGTCGGCATAATAAAGAGCGCCGCACTTAGGACTCTCCGACACGATGACGATACAACTCTTCTTAGATTTGCGTATGCCGCGCTCCATAAACTGAGCCAATTGGTCGACGTCGGTCGTGTCCTCCGGGATGATGGCCGCCTCAGCTCCACTTGCGATAGCCGAGTTTTGCGCCAAGTAACCAGCGTCTCGTCCCATTACCTCAACAAAGAAGATGCGCTCATGGCTTTGTGCCGTGTCGCGTATGCGGTCTACACACTCCACAATGGTGTTCAACGTAGTGTCGTAGCCTATCGTCGAGTCGGTGCCATACAGGTCGTTGTCGATGGTTCCAGGCAGTCCGATGCAGCACACGTCATACTCGCGCGCAAACTGCATAGCTCCTGTCAGAGATCCGTTTCCTCCAATAACCACCAACGCGTCAATCTCCTCTTTCTGCAATGTGGCATACGCCTTTTCCTTACCCTCAGGAGTCATAAACTCCTTGGAGCGCGCCGTGCGCAGTATCGTTCCACCCTGCATAATGATGCCCGACACATTCTCGGTAGTGAATGGCTTCACCTCATCATTAATGAGGCCGTCATAGCCTCGGTAAATGGCTTTGATGTTAAACCCGTTGCATATTCCCGCACGGGTTACCGCACGAATAGCTGCATTCATACCAGGCGAGTCGCCACCCGAGGTCATAATGCCTATTGTCTTAATCTTTGCCATAGCTTATGTTGTTATTTTTAAGTTAAATCACGCATATATCATCAGCGCAAGGACTACAAATCCCAATGCGGCTCCAATGGCCGCCATGCCGCCAACGTTTTTAAAGTACCATCCCAAATGGATACGTTCGGTCTTCATCAGGGTTATTCCCGCAGCTGACCCTATTGCCAAGACATTGCTGCCAACGGCCGACCCGTAGGCGATGAGTTTCCAATAGTCGGCATTCATCTCTGTCGATGGATTGAGAGATGTGAAACTTGCCACGGTTGCGAAATTGTCGAGGAACGAACTGATGACACCCGCACACACGCCGAACGCCCAATCGCCCGGTGCCACGCCGTCCAAGAAATGCCATACATCCGTAAGGATTCCCGTTTCCTTCACCACGCCAAGGGCCAAAATGATTCCCATGACAAACAGGATAAGCTGATGGTTACCATAGAACAAAGCCCGTGGCATGCGTCGGCGCACCATCGCATCCATATTCATCAGTTTGCGATTGAAAACCTCGTTGACTATCCATAACACGCCCAACACGCACAGGGCGCCGATGAACGGGCTCAACTTGGTGATGGTATGAAAGGTTGGGATGAACCACAATCCGCCAATACCAACAAAGAGCATGAGCAGTCGTTGCCACACATTGAGGCGCGTGTCGTCGCCACGATAAGGCATCGTTATCCACTCCGTCTCCACTCGGCCTGGCAAGCTACGTCCAAGCCACCATGTAGGCACAACCCACGCTACCAAGCAGGGAACGATAAGCGACATGGAGTAGTTCGTGGCGCTCACAAGGCCATTGTTCCAAAGCATGAGCCCCGTTGGGTCGCCAATAACCGTCATGGCGCCACCACAGTTGGCCGCCACCACGATGGCCGATCCGTAAATCATGCGGTGACGGCGATTGGGTATGATTTTACGCATGATGACCAGCATCATCAAGGTTGTGGTAAGGTTGTCGAGATTCACGGAAATGAGGAGCGTCACGATCGCCAATGTCCACAACATGCGCTTTCCGCTTCGCGTTTTCAATAATTGTGAGATGAAATCAAAACAACCATTGTTGTCCAGCACCTCCACAATGGTCATGGTGGCGAGCAGGAAAAGCACTATTTCAGAGGCTCTTCCCACATATTTCAGAAAAACGTTGCCTGCAATAAACTCCTTCACGGAAACACTCGTCGACGCTGCTCCCCCTAAGAAATTCTGGTATTCCACAGGATGTTGGCTCATGACGAAATCTGCCCCATAACTGATATAGAGCACCCACCCTGCCGTGCATGCGAATATAGCCACAGCAGCCTTATTCACCTGGGTGAAACATTCGGTTGCGATAAGCACGTAGCCTACAAGCAGTATTCCGATAATAATCAGAGCTATCATCTGTGTTTTCTTTTGTTGCAAAGGTAACGAATAAAAACCAATGCCCAAAAAGTTTTTCACTTTTTTATACCGATTTAATGCATTCGAAACAACAAAAAAGTTCCCTATGTCCTCCTTTTCTTCTTTATTGTCCGGAAAGTCATCACACATCATTGGCCCACGAGGCTACGGGTGGCTACTCACACTCCTATTCCAACACCAAACAGGCAGATAAAAGCCCTGGCCAGCAACAACCGAAGCAAAGGCCGCAAAGGTTCACAACCGCCCCATCAATTTGCGCAGGAAGAAATAGCCATTCTCCTGCAACATAAACAAGCGCCAATGTCCTTTGCATGGCATATAGCCCACCTTTCTCCTTAACGAAGGTTTTATACGCTGCCCTTCCATTGAGCGCCAACTGTCTCTTATCAGCGCCAAGGCTCTACGTTGCGCAAATGTGGACAAGCTTGTTCTATGCTTGAACCACAACATGTACATATCCACCACATTCAGCCAACGATGGTTCTCGTAGAGATTTAGCACATCGTCTGCCACACGGAGCGCCACCAACTGCCGTTTCATGCTCTGGTTGGCCACCAAATAATCGAACCGGCGCAGGTTAAACTGGTGAGAAACAGACGTTTGCCTTTGCCGATAATAGTAGGTCCCCTGACATGTTCTCACCTCACGCGACGCCAAATAATGAAGGCGCGTGGTGTTATCGTCGCTAAAGGCACGGGCACTCTCGTCATAAGGATATCGCTCATGGATGGTGGCGCGCACCATATAAACTCCGTGGATCTTCCACGTGAGCGACAACACAAACGCTTCATCGCCCCGTAAAACATCAAAAGGCTTCATCGAAAACTCGTCCTGACGGCTTTCATTATAATAATATAAGGTGTGAAACAGTACGCTATCGGTCGAAGGATGAGCCCGAAACACGCACACCGCTTGCTCCAAACAGTCATCGGCCATCCAATCATCGCTATCAAGAAAACACACAAATTCTCCCTTGGCTTGGCGAAGGGCCACGTTCCTGGCATGCGCCTGCCCTTGGTTTTTCGGAAGCGCGACCACCTGTATGCGCTCATCGAGGTCCGCGTAATGTCGCAACACAGCCAGTGACTCGTCGGTGGACGCATCGTCGACACACACCACCTGAATATCGCGAAGCGTTTGCCTACGCAACGACTCAAGGCATTGGGGTAGATAAGCAGCCGTGTTCCATACAGCCACAAGGATTGTTACTTGGGGCTTGCTCATCATTCATTGTTTTGGTTGGACGATTTGCGAAAACGCCTCAACAAGCGATCTTTCAACGCCTGCCACAAATTGGATTTGGAATGCAGCACCCATACCGACAGGACAAGCGACACGGCGGCAAGCAACAAGCCAACCACCCAATAAAGCCATCCTTCAAACGCGTAAGTGCCCAAGAAGGCCAATCCGCCCAACGGCATTTGAAAGAGCGCGTAGAGTTTCACTTCGCGCGAGGCCACAAACCTATAGCGCCAATGCGAATAGGCCATCACCACCACAAAATTGAGCCCACTGGCAAGAAGCAATCCCAAGCCTGTACCCCACAGGGAGAGGTAATGGTAGCCCAATATGACAAGCACAACGAAAGCGATGTCGTACACAGCCTCCAGCAACAGGTAAGCATGCGAGTCGCTCCGCGACAGGGCGATATACTCCACCGGCAAGGTGAGCGCGCGGAAATACATGGCCAGAACCACCACCTTCATCATACCGAGGATGGGCAGGAAATGGCCGCTATAGAGCAACGGCAGAAGGATGGGCAGGAACACCAAGAACAGCACCAGCAATGGAGACACCAACAACAAGGACACCTCCATCTGGTGATTCACCACTTGGTTAAGGCGCGCGCCGAGCGTGGGAATGCCCGACAGACGTGGGAAATAATCGGTTTCCATTGCCGAGAACACCATGCCAGCATAGGTCATCGTCATCACATAGCCCGCATTGTATAATCCCACCGCCGTCAGTTGGCCCGACGTGCTCAGGTAAGACCTAACCACAAACTCGGCTCCACTACCCAAGATGCCTGCAAGAACAAAGGCCATTCCCAGTCTCACCATACCAAATCCCTCGCCCAACAATGTTCTCGACAATGAGAACGAGGGCGCATAGAGCCGGAACGAGAACACAATGGTGGTCAGGCATTGCATGAGCGCAAACAGAACAAGCGACAGGACGATACCCGACTGGCCAAACTCATAATAAATAGGGACAGAGCACAATAGCGCCAAGAACACGCAACAGAGCGATATGAGCGCCAACGGTCGCAACTTGCGCACCCCCTTCAAGACAGCCGTCTCGCCACTGGTGATGGCCATCAGGCCCACAACGGGCGACAACAAGACAAAATGAAGGGTGTGGTTGCCCCAGGTAAACGTCCACTTGTCGAAAAACGGGCTGAACACGATGCACACCACCATTCCCAACAACGCCGTGAGCAAACTCCAAGAACGCACCAAGCGCACCACATGGCGCACTTTTTCGTCGTCACCCGTGTCGTAGGCCTCCGACAAATTCTTCACCGCACTCATCGACAAGCCGAAGTTGGTGGAGTCGCTCACCAACTTAATGGTGGAATTGAAAAGCGACACCAACCCCATGCCGTCTGGGCCGAGAAGAAGCGCAACAAGCTTATTGCGCACTATTCCGACCAGAATGCCCAGTCCTTGCACACCACCGAAAAGGCTGGTGTATTTCAAGATATGTGAATAGGAGTCGTCTTTTTCCTGTTTTTCCATTAATATTTTAACGCTAATCTTCTCATATTATTATAAAAATAGTAACTTTGCATCATCATTTAGCCTATTTTTTCGCACATGACACATGTGCAAGGCTATCCCACTTGAGATTTTGAGCATTATGGAGAACAAGAACGACCGACCTCTCGTCAGTTTCATCGTGACGACCTACAACTTGCCCACCACTTTATTGTGCGAATGCCTCCAAAGCATTCTCTCACTCTCTCTGAGCAAGGAAGAACGCGAAATCATCGTTGTAGACGACGGCTCTGAGGTGTCGCCCCTGAACGACTTGGTGGAGCTTCGCGATAAGATTGTCTACGTCAGGCAGCGCAACAAGGGATTGTCGGAAGCCCGCAACATGGGTCTGGTCTGCGCACAGGGTAAGTTCATACAGTTTGTCGATGGCGACGACTACCTGATACAGGCTCCTTACGAGCATTGCCTCGACATCGCCCGATACAAAGACGCCGATATCATCCTTTTCCACGAGACGGAGGAAGAACAGCCCGAGGTACCGTTCGAGTGTAACGGCCCCATAACGGGATCGGCCTACATGCACCAGTACAACCTCCGGGCGTCGGCATGCGGCTACTTGTTCCGCGCCAATATTTTGGGCAACCTGCGGTTCACACCCAACCTGTTGCATGAGGACGAGGAGTTCACGCCCCAACTCTTCCTGAGGGCCGAGCACATGTATTTCACCCCATCGAAAGCCTATTATTACCGCCAACGGTCGGGCTCCATCACCCAAGAGGACAACATGCGCCACATGGCCAAGCGGCTCGACGATACCGAGAGCATCATCTTGCGCCTGCTCGACATTGCCCAACATTCGCCCGAAATGGAACGGGTGGCGCTCAACAGGCGCATCGCCCAACTAACGATGGATCATCTTTACAACATCATTCAGCTAACCCATAGCGCCCGCCACCTCAACGAGGCCATCGAGCGATTGCGCAACTACGGACTGTTCCCCCTACCCGACAAGAACTACACCAAGAAATATGTGGCTTTCCGGAAGATGATCAACACCAAGCTGGGACGCCGCATCCTGCTGCTTACAATCAGATAAGACGCATGAGGATACTGCTCATTGGAGAATACAGCAACGTACACGCCACCCTGGCCGAAGGCCTGAGGGCCTTGGGCCAGCAAGTCACCGTAGTGAGCAATGGCGACTTCTGGAAAGACTACCCACGCGACATCGACCTCTCGCGCCGACCTGGCAAATGGGGTGGATTGGCCTATTTGGCGAAAACCATGGCCACGCTCCATAAGTTGCGCGGCTACGATGTGGTGCAACTCATCAACCCCATGTTTCTCGAACTGAAGGCCGAGCGCATCGCGCCCATCTACAAGTATCTGCGAAAGCACAACAAGAAGGTGTTCCTCGGAGCATTCGGAATGGACTACTATTGGGTTCACGAGAACATCACGCGTATGCCCCTTAGGTATAGCGACTTCAATATCGGCAACCGCCTTCGCAACGACGAGCCGGCAATGAGGGAAAGGCGCGACTGGATAGGTACGGCCAAGGAGAGCCTCAACAAGATGATTGCCGAAGATTGCGACGGCATCATCGCCGGGCTTTATGAGTATTGGGCCTGTTACGGTCCCTTGTTTCCCCACAAAACCACGTTTATCCCCTTCCCCATCAAGCCCAAGACGCAACCTATGGCCTATCAGGAGGGCAGCGCCCCACACCCCCTCCGGCTATTCATCGGCATCAGCAAAGGGCGTTCGGCCTACAAGGGTACCGACATCATGCTGGAAGCAGCCCAAGCCATCAAGACAAAATATCCCCACTTGGTGGAACTGCGTATTGCCGAAGGCGTTCCTTTCAACCAATACACCCAGATGATGAATGGCTCCGACGCTATTCTCGACCAGCTCTATAGCTACACGCCCTCCATGAATCCCTTGGAGGCCATGAGCCGTGGCATCATCTGCGTGGGCGGAGGCGAACCAGAGAATTACGACATTTTGGGCGACAACGACCTCAGGCCCATCATCAATGTGGAGCCGACCCGCGAAAGCGTTTACAACGCCCTGGAATGGATGGCGACCCACCTCGACGAGATGCCACGCCTCCAAGCGGAGAGCATCGCTTACACGGAGCGTTATCACCATTATGTAAAGGTGGCGCAACAGTACCTCGATTTCTACCAATCATCAAGTGGAGCAACCCCCAAGTAGCCATTGGCCTGTTTGGGCGCTCCGTTCTCACGCCACCTTCTCACTCCAAGGAAGCGTTCGCACAAGCCTTGCTTTGCTCATCTGGCATAACGAAAAGCGCAGATTGCGTCGTTGCCGAAAACACATTCTGCAACAAACATCCATATTGCATGAAAAAACAAAGGTGATTTGTTTGTAATTTAGGATTTATATAGTATTTTTGCAGCAACATAAAAAATAACTATGAAAGAGAAAAAAGCGATTACGCTAAAGACATTGACCAAGAGCAATGTATGGGATATTCAGGAGAATGACGTCTTCCGCATGTGGACGGCAGCCGAAAAAGACGTTGACCTGAAAGACTACGCACGCAAGTACTTAGACATTATCCGAAGCGCATTCGAGGTCGAGGAAGTCAAGATCGACAAGCCCGAGATCATCAAGAAATATGAGGCGCGCGGATTGAAAGTTGGGACGATCCGGATGGACGAGAACACCAAGCAGAAGATCGCCATCAAGAAGAAGCCCATCTCTCGCGTGACCGATCTTACTTACGAGAACATTCGCCACATCACGGCCACCAAGCTCATCGAAGTGCTTGAGCGCAACTTTGGAGGCGGCTGGGACTCTCTTCCACAAAGTATCCAAGACATCATACAGAGCGGATTCGACATCTCCACCACCACCCTTCCCAAGGACCGCATGCACATGCCCGGAGGTCTTTACGAAAAGAAGGTGAACGATGGATATGAGGTGTTGGAAATACCGAAGGGTTTGTGGATGGAGGCCATCTTCGCAAAGGAGAAGCCGCATGTGGAGGTCTTAAAGAGCAGAATGAGCAGCCTCGACGACTTGACGCGCGGAGGCGACCTCGATGACGACGACGATGAGAACATGGATCTTCCGTTGGACGATTTCAAGCACGATGAGGACGAGGACGACGACTCGTTCGACGACGACAAGCTGACCGAAGAAAGCTATCGCACCACTTACGAGACCGACCCCGAGGACCTGATCAGCGAGGCCGAGGACATCTCCGACGACGAGTACTAAGAATTCTACCATCAAGAAACAAGCATAAGATAGGAGACAAGCATCAGCATGGTGCTTATCTCCTTTTTTATTGTCCTTCACTCTATTTGTTAAGGGAAAATAGCCAACAAACTATATTGAAAACTACAGCATTTTTTGGAACGAGAAAATAGTGGGACGCAAATAAGCGATTCTCGCACACTTTTAATAACCGCTTAATAATCAGATAGCTACCAATTCAACCCTTCAATTAGTTGTTCTTTTTCCTCATCTCTCACCACGAAAGATGCCCTTTCGAGCCTCGAAACATGCCAAGACGAACCACGCAACATGCCAAAACGCAATGCGATAGATGGTTTATCGCAACTCGAAAGATGCCCAATCGCAAACACGATGCTTCCCAGCACCATTTCTGCTCCTTAAAATCTTCCCATGCGTGCGCTATTTCGCCCGAAAAAGCCAACAAGCTTTCTGACCAAACGACCTGACAATTGCTATTTCGGCAACCTCCGCACCCATGCGAGATATCAAGTGGGTTGCCCTATTGATTGCTGTGCGATGGTCAAGGTTGTGGCAGGGTGGAGTTTTCGTTTGGTACAAAAATTGCTCCATGATTGAAAAGAAACACCTCCAAAAGGAATGAGTTCCTCGGATTTTATCTGTATCTTTGCCACGCCTGTTGAAGATTCACTTGATTTCTATGGCAACACTAAGTTAAATGTATCTTCCAACACGGCAAAATCCCTGAGCCAGCCCGTCCTGCCGCTTGCCAAAGCAAAAACTGTTTGTTGTTCAGGAACTTATATAGTTAATAACCATAGTGTTGCGGAATGAAGGATGAACTATACAATAAAAGACCTCACACAAGGTGCCAAGGCAATGGCAAGAAGTGTATTTGGAAAAAAGGCAGAATACCAGCTTCAGTTTAACCACGAAGAAGATGGCTTGTGGTATATAGATTACCCCAATTGGGCGTTTGAACATCATAACCTACTAATGGTTAATGGTGCGGATGAGCTCTGTGCTTTTCTTTCTGATGACGACAAATTCACAAAAGTAAGTGTTATCCCATCAAAAGAAAGAAAAGAGCACAAAGGGTATTTTGAGCTCGAGCAACTTGAGAGTGGACTTACAACGGGCAGTACATACAAGGTAAACAACCTCGAGGGTTTCACCAGAAATTTATGGATATGTCCTGTAACGTTGTTTGTATTAGGACAATATCCCAAATTTATATATGTAAAGAAACTATAGGCACTTCGCAGCCAACTACCGTAAAGAGCCTACACCCATGTTTCCGATTTGGGATAATAGTTGTAGCACACATTTAGGTGGAACTTATTGGGCACAGCTCCTCTCAGGGGTTGTGCTTTTTCATTTTATGAATCATGAGAATCAGCTAACCACGATTTGGGTTTAACCACCACCAAACAAATAAACAAAAAAGCGAGAAGCATTTAGCTCCTCGCTTGCGGTGCGTACGAGACTCGAACTCGTGACCTCCTGCGTGACAGGCAGGCATTCTAACCAACTGAACTAACGCACC
>ERZ780141.732-NODE-732-length-22910-cov-7.893021_pt1 | contig 22910 bp, 18 predicted proteins | sample MGYA00433080_ERZ780141 | MGnify/ENA primary metagenome ERZ780141 (study PRJEB29588, sample SAMEA2154047) | human gut metagenome | biome: human gut; feature: human-associated habitat; material: faeces | place: Denmark | collected 2008/2010 ... | reverse complement strand
GGCCTCATTCCCGAAAGCGAGTGCAAAGTTATGCCAAATTTCCGAACCCACAAAACTTTTGCGGATTATTTTTTCACTGAATTTTCACATTTTCGCACAAACCGCTGATTCATAAGAAATAACACATTTGTTAAAATATATGAATTTTATGTTGTACAACACATTCCCCGGTTTTGGCACGGAAAATCCCGTTTCGCTCAATCTCAAGCAGCCTCAGGATTTCCGTCGCCAATCCCGCAAAAATCATCATCGATGTCCCGCACCGGGGAAAGCCATCCCCATCAAAATACTTTCGCCGGCCCTGCTCCACAAACACGAAAAAACGCACCATTCGACACAAGCCTCCTCAAAAGCCGCTCCACCGCACAAGAAAAAAGCAGCCCGACGACTCGCGCCAGACTGCTATTTTTTCTTATTATATAATAAATAACTATTTATATAATAAATAACTATATTATCTAATGTTTGCGATGCTAACGATGTCGGCAAACACACCAGCGGCCGTAACCTCAGCACCCGCACCGTAACCCTTGATTTCCATTGGATACTCATGGTAGCGGTCGGTAGTGAGCAGAATCACGTTGGTGCTACCCTCAAGTGTGAAGAAAGCGCTATTCATATCCACTTCACGCAAACCGATGCTCAGCTTGCCATCTAAAAGCGAAGCCACAAAGCGAATCTTCTTGTTTTCGCTCTCAGCCTTGCGTCGCATAGCCTCAATCTCCTCATCAAGTTCGTGCATACTATTCATAAAGTCGTCGACCGTACCCTTGAAATACTTTTCAGGAATAAAAAGATTACGCACCACATCGCTCTCCTCTACCACATAGCCCGACTCACGAGCAAGAATAGTGATTTTGCGAGCCACGTCCTCACCACTAAGGTCAACACGCGGATCCGGTTCGCTATAGCCGCGATCGCGTGCAATGCGAATGGTTTCGCTAAACGGCACATCTTTACTAAGTGAATTGAAAATAAAGTTGATTGTACCCGAAAGCACAGCCTCAATCTTCAGAATCTTATCGCCAGAGATGCGTAGATTGTTGATTGTGCCAATAATAGGCAGACCAGCACCCACATTAGTCTCGAAGAGATACTTCGCATCACGCTTGTGAGCGATACGCTTCAATAGAGCATAGCTTTCATAATCAGAAGCCGCAGCATGCTTGTTTGCAGCCACCACATTCACATTATGGTCGAGCAAATCGGCATAAATGCTTGCAATCTCGGCACTCGCCGTGCAATCGACAAACACCGAATTGAATATGTTCATATTGATGATTTCATCCCTTATCACCTCAGCCGAAGCACGCATATTGGAATCTTCAAGCAATTGCTTCACATCAGTAATATCGAGCCCGTTGCGGCTAAACACACACTTCTTTGAGTTGGCAATACCCACAACGCGCAATTCAAGCGACTTCTCATTCTTAAGGCTCTCCTGCTGTTTTCTGATCTGGTTCACCAGGCTTGAGCCGACATTGCCCACGCCAGTGATAAACAAGTTGAGCACCTGAGTTTCAGAAAGAAAAAAACTATCGTGAATCACGTTAAGCGCCTTGCGCAAGTAAGCAAGTTCGATAACGAATGAGATATTTGTCTCAGAAGCACCTTGAGCGCAAGCAATCACATTGATACCATTGCGACCAAGAGTGTTGAACAGTTTACCTGCAATACCCGGAGTATTCTTCATGTTCTCGCCCACCACAGCCACAGTGGCAAGGTTTTGCTCTGCCTTAATCTCGCTGATATCGCCAGTAGACAATTCGTTGGCAAACTCCTCATTGAGCACCTCGACAGCCTTATCAGCATCGGCATTTCTAACAGCGAACGAAGTGTTGTGCTCCGATGAAGCCTGCGACACAAGGAACACACTCACGCCATTGCGAGCCAAAGCATTGAATATTCGCGAGTTGATACCAATCACACCCACCATACCGAAACCAGTGAGGGTGACAAGACAAGTGTCGTTGATCGAAGAAATACCCTTGATAGACTTGCCCTCTTTGTTGTTTTCGTCGGAAATCAATGTGCCCAGAGCCGACGGATTGAATGTATTCTTTATTAATATAGGTATATTCTTATGGAATACCGGATAGATAGTAGGCGGATAAACCACCTTCGCGCCGAAGTTGCACAACTCCATCGCTTCGATGAATGTGAGCTTATCAATCACATAAGCAGTGCTTATCACGCGCGGGTCTGCAGTCATAAAGCCATCAACATCGGTCCAAATCTCAAGCGAGTGAGCATTGAGAGCCGATGCAATAAGCGCAGCAGTGTAGTCGCTGCCGCCACGACCCAAATTAGTGATCTCGCCGGTGTTGGTGTCGGAAGAAATAAAACCCGGAACCAAAGCCACCTTACCAGTGAACGAGCCAAGAGTCTCGCAAATCAACGTTTCAGTTAATTCGAGATTAGCGAAATGCTTACCGAACTGAGTGTTGGTGCGCACAAACCTGCGAGAATCGAAGTGAGTAGCACCATTGATTATGCGAGCAATGATAGCACTCGATAGGCGTTCGCCGTAGCTCACCACGATGTCGCGAGTGCGATCAGACAAATCCTTTATCAACGCTATTCCACGGAAAATGTTTCCGAGTTCCTCGAGAAGAGAGTCGGCAATAGCATGCACCTCGTCCTGCAATTCTGCAGGCACCATGCCAGCAATCACATCGTTGTGACGGGCTACAATTTCAGCATACTGTTGCAAATAATCCATATCACCAGTAGAAGCCTGCTTAGCAGTGTTAATCAATTTATCGGTAATACCGCCTAACGCCGATACAACCACAACCACTTGCTCATCGCAACTCTCCACAATAGCCTTCACGCAACGAAGACTATTCACAGTGCCTACTGATGTTCCTCCAAATTTTAATACCTTCATTCTCTTCTTTTAGTACAAACAATTTGATAATCACCACATTACACTTCCACCTTTCACAAGACAAAGCACAATGCGGCAAAAACATTAAAAATATCGTGCCAAAGGTACTAATTTTTTTGCGAATACACATTGATATGTGTAGGCAAATACCCCTATTCAGTAGCAAATTCACTTAAACCCAAATCGTCATTAGGCCGTAAATGTGGTGATTTTTCTACTGCTTGGAGTCTTTCGGTTTTTATAAGGCTTCTTTTGCTTGTTTTTAACTCGCTATAGCTGGCTATTACTCTTTAAAAATCAATCAAAATCAGCACTTCTAAAAATCCGAAATCCATCCAAGCCCTAATGCACGAATTGGGTTAAATACAACAGCTAAATTAACAATTTATGACTAACACACCCTTGCTACAACAAAGAAAAATCACTATTTTTGCGTTGATATGAATGACATCAACGACATATTCAGCCTCGCCGACAAGCAGCCCGAGCCACAACGCGGGTCACTCATCATCGCCAAACCCACAGTTGATGACGACTGCTTTGCACGCTCTGTGATTGTCACCATCAACCACAGCAGCAATGGCAGCATGGGCCTAATCATAAACCGCCCCACCGGCATCACCCTTAATGATGTCATTCCCGGACTTGTCACCGACGAGCAAATCCCGCTGTTTCTCGGCGGTCCGGTAGATTGCGACATGCTTTTTTATCTGCACACCTTGGGCGACATCATCCACGATTCGAGACCAGTAATGCCAGGATTATATATTGGAGGAGAACACGATTCGATGAAACGATATATTAATAATGGCGGACAAGTGTTCGGAAAAATGAAATTCATACTTGGCTACAGCGGTTGGGCTGCAGGACAACTTGCAACGGAAATCGACAGGCACGATTGGGCTATAGTGATGCCCGACAATACCGAAATGATTATGCGCGAAGGCGGCGACGACATCTGGAGAGAATCAGTGGCCAACCTTGGCGAACGCTACCGCATGTGGCTCAACTGGCCTATTGACCTCTCGATGAACTAACGAGCCAAACGCTGCATTATCACAGCATCGGCAAACTCTCCCTTACCCCTACGAAGCCACTGACTAAGCAAAGCCTTTCGCTCAAATCCAGCATCAGCAAAGGCTGCAAGCGCGGCATCATTGTCGGCACCCACCGTGCAATACACCTGATGCACGCCCAAAACCCCGAAAGCATATTTCTCAGCCACCAACGCAATGGCTCGGCTGCCGATGTGCTGCCCGCGATGCTCAGCCGCCAGATATAGACCTATTTCGGCACGACTATTCACAGGATCGAAATTAAACACATCCACCGTTCCCACAGCATCACCCTGATAGAGAAGCATCATTCTCACCTCTCTATTCTTATAAATATCGGCATCGTAATGTCTCAAATACTCAAGCAGCAAATGGCGAGAGTACGGAGCCGACACGCTATTCGTCTTCCAAGCATCAGCCTCGCTCTCCCACATATACAGGGTGTTCAGATCATCTGGTTCGAGTGGACGCAATTCCACACCATCGCATTCAAGAAACTTTGCCATAAATCTTATTATTGTGGGTGATTTAGTTAATTTCACGGAGCAAAGTTAAACAAATGTTTTATCTATACCAAGCAATACACCGAGGCGATTTGCTCAAACAGAGGCAAACGCTTACGCCTGCTCACAGCCACCACCTGCGCCCCTTCGATGCCCACACACTCACTATTCAGTCGGCTGAGCATATCATTGTCGGTGCAACTTATAGCAGAGAGACAGCCGGTACATATACCATCTTTGTCATACTCCAATTCGTTGGCAACGATATCCTTTACGCCGTATCGGGTAGCCCACGGAGCAATCACCTCCTTGAGCGAATCGCTTACAATCACGATGTCGTAGCCATCCAATCGTTTTGCTTGCAATTCCTGCAACGCTTTGCCATCAATGCGCGAATTGAGATGGATCACAAAATCAGTTGCTATTTCGGCGATTTCACCACGGCTTTTGCCCGACAGAAACGTGTGCATCACATGGCACAAACGAGCCTCCTTACTCAGCAATCGAAAATTATATAGCACGACGTATGGCACCGAACGCAGCACATTCATGGCATACACCAGCAGATTGTCACACGCAAACCGCAAGAAAAACGGAAGGGTCCGCCCTCTTATGATCGTGCCATCAAACGCAAATACTGCCACTTTCTTTATGTCTTTCATATTATAAATGATTAAATAAAGCTATTAGTTAAAAAAATAATAAAATAAATAATCTCTAACTTCACTTTCGCCCCACACAAGAGCAACAGTGCTACTATCAATATGGTTATGTGGTTTCTCACATTTATTACTATGCAAATATAGCAAAACTTCGCATTTAGTGCAATACAGAGTCGAAAATTTCATGGATAATCAATTATGCAGATTTTTTATTGTGACATAATGGAATCTGCCACAAACCGCTTCTGATAGCCCCCCAAATAGAGAAATGAAATGACTTTCATTTTGCATTACCCGCGGTTTTTGCCTAAATTTGCAATGAACGAAAAAGAAGAAACAATATGCGATACGCTATAATTGTGGCTGGAGGAAGCGGTAGCCGTTTTGGTTCAAACACACCAAAGCAATTCCTCGAACTTGCAGGAATGCCTGTGCTAATGCACACCATCAACAAATTTGCAGCTGTGCCAGACACACAAATCATCGTGGTGCTGCCCAACTCATTCGTCTACTGGTGGAGCGACCTCTGCAAAGAATATGAATTTCACACACAGCACCGTGTGGTGGTTGGCGGAGAAAACAGATTTTCTTCGGTTAAGAATGCACTCATCAGCATCGACGCCAGACCCGGCGACATAGTGGCTGTGCACGATGGCGTGCGCCCATTGGTGAGCGCCCGTCTGATAGAAGCAATCTTTGAGCAAGCAGCCAACGTGGGCACCGCAATACCGGTAACACAAATGACCGACAGCATACGCCAAGTGAGTGACGATGAAGGCAACTCCACGCCGCTCAACCGCTCGTCGCTGCGCGCCGTGCAAACACCGCAAGCATTTCGCCTCGCCGAATTGCAAGCGGCCTACGACACCGAATTCTCGCCATTTTTCACCGACGACGCTTCGGTATATGAACACAATGGAGGCACTATACGCCTAATCGACGGCGAAATCTCAAACATAAAAATCACACATCCCAACGATTTGGCAATCGCTGAAATGCTGATCAAAGAATGAACAATCTGCTGCAAACCGACATAAAATATCTGCACGGAGTGGGACCGAAACGTGCCGAATTGCTTGCCAAGCAACTCGACATTCACACCTACTACGACCTGCTATATTACTTCCCGTTTAGATACATTGATCGCAGCACCATTCATCACATCCGCGACCTTAGCGGCGATTTGCCATACATACAGCTAAAGGGGCGCTTTATCACCTTCACTCCACAGGGACAAGGCGCCAAACGCCGCATCAATGCGCTATTCACCGACGGCACTGGCACAATAGAGTGCGTGTGGTTTAACCGCGTGAAACAAATACAAGATGCCTACCGCCTCGGCACCGAGTATGTGATATTCGGCAAGCCAACGCTATACAAAGGCACATACTCTATAGCGCACCCCGAGGTGGACGCCTATAACCCGCAAAAATTGTCAACAGGCGTGCGCGGTATGTATAACCTCACAGAGACACTGCGCAACCGATCGTTCACACAGCGAAATCTGCAGCAACTCGTAGACAATCTGCTTGCCACCAAGATAGTGCAGCAGATGCCTGATCCACTGCCTGCCGACATCATCTTGCGCCACCACCTCATGCCTCTTGCCGAGGCGCTGACAAACATACACCAACCAAGCAGCATCACTGCCCTGCAGAAGGCACAATTCCGACTGAAATACGAGGAATTATTTCTTTTGCAACTCAACATATTGCGCTACACCAACAATAGAAATGCGAAATTCAAGGGGCTTGTTTTCAGCAAGGTTGGCAATTACTTCAACGATTTCTACACTCATCACCTGCCATTTCCGCTCACCGGAGCGCAAAAACGCGTGATTAAGGAAATACGCAAGGATATGGGCAGCGGACGACAAATGAATCGCCTGCTGCAAGGCGATGTTGGTAGCGGCAAGACTCTTGTGGCGCTGATGTGCATGCTGCTTGCACTCGACAACAATTATCAAGCAGCTATCATGGCGCCTACAGAAATCCTCGCCACACAGCACTACGAGACAATCAGCAGCATGGTGAAGCCTCTTGGCATCAACTGCGCACTGCTCACCGGCTCCACCCGCAAGAAAGAGCGCGATGTGATACACGAGCAACTGCACAATGGCGAACTACAAATAATCATCGGCACCCATGCGCTGCTTGAAGACGTGGTGCAATTCTACAACCTCGGATTGGTGATTATAGACGAGCAGCACCGCTTTGGCGTGGCTCAGCGCGCACGTCTGTGGCAGAAGAACAGCACGCCACCACATGTGCTGGTGATGACCGCCACCCCTATTCCCCGCACACTCGCCATGACTGTATACGGTGACCTCGACGTGTCGGTAATCGACGAGTTACCACCAGGCAGAAAGCCTGTGGAAACAGTGTTGCGCACCGAGGAATCACGGCAATCGGTCTATCGCTTTGTGGGCCAACAACTGGCTGAGGGACGCCAAGCCTACTTCGTATTTCCACTAATTCAGGAGAACGAAAAACTTGACCTTCACGACCTGGAACAAGGCTACGAAATCATTCGCCAGACCTATCCAAGCTATAAAGTGTGCTTTGTACACGGCAAAATGAAGCCAGCCGAGAAAGATTATCAGATGCAGCAATTTGTGAGCGGTGAAGCACAAATCATGGTTGCTACCACAGTGATAGAAGTTGGTGTAAATGTGCCAAACGCATCCATTATGGTCATAGAAAACGCCGAGCGATTCGGACTGAGCCAGCTTCATCAGCTGCGCGGACGCGTTGGCCGTGGCGCATCGCAATCGTTCTGCATTCTTATGTCGAAGCATCAATTGGCCAAAGACACCAAGCACCGACTCACCGTGATGACCGAGACAAACGACGGCTTCCTCATTGCCGAGGAAGATATGAAACTGCGCGGCCCTGGCGACATGGAGGGCACTCAGCAAAGCGGCATAGCATTCAACCTGCGCATATCTAATCTTGCCAAAGACGGACAGATTGTGCAAGTGGCTCGCGATGACGCCCGCGAAATCATCGACAAAGACCCAACACTCAGCCTACCAGAGCATTGCGGATTAGGCGAAAAACTCCATCAACTTTTCGACAGAAAAATTGATTGGAGCGCAATCAGTTGACTATACAATTTGGCAAGACAGCAAACTATGCCCAAGAAAAATATGCTCAAAATCACACCTTTAGTGTGTCAAAAAACGTCAAAAATCGCATATTTTTACAAGTTTTAGCACTTCAATGGTTGACAAAGAAAAAATTTCTTTCTAACTTTGAAAGTCAAATTTTGAAAAAGTTACAATCGCAATATATGAACTTGAAAAAAAGCATACTGGTTCTAGGTTTAAGCATGGCTACAATGGTCCTATCATCAACAGGATTTAAGGCCGACGCACAAAACCTGCAATCAGCAAGAAACTACTCAAAAACTCACGAAAAACTCCTGGCTCACCAAAATCGAATACAAGATCAAATTCGCTTGAAAGAAGCCCAAGAGTATGCAAGCCATCTTTATGAAGAAGACGAGCCAGAACCAGATATTTACACCGAAGGATGGGAAAGCGATCGCGTAAACCCTTATAAAAACGCAATCATCCCTAATATGCAAGACTTAGACGTGTCGAAATATGCAATGCCAGTTCCAGGCATCATCACCTCACGTTATGGCTATCGCCCACGTTTCCGCCGTATGCACAAAGGTGTTGACTTGCGACTCAGCATCGGCGACACAGTGAGAGCAGCATTCAGCGGAAAAGTACGTCTTACAAAATATGAGCGTGGCGGTTATGGTTTCTACGTGGTTCTTCGCCACGACAACGGTATGGAAACTGTTTACGGACACCTTTCTCGCTTCCTCGTTAAGCCAGACCAACGCATAGAAGTGGGTCAACCTATCGCATTAGGTGGCAACACCGGTCACAGTACTGGTCCTCACCTACACTTCGAAACTCGATTTATGGGTATCGCTATCAATCCAGAAGCCATCTTCGACTTTGAAAATCAGACTACCCACACCGATACCTACACATTCACAAAGAGCAGCTACGAAAACAGCCGAAACTACTCACCACGCAGCAGATACTCAGCATCACGCAGCCGTGGCGCTAAATATCGCGGTGGCAAATCAACACACAAGATTCGTCAAGGCGAAACTCTTAGTTCAATTGCTGCAAAAAACGGAACAACAGTTGCAAAACTGCGTCGCTTGAACGGACTCGGCAACTCATCAAACATTCGTGCTGGCAAGACACTTCGAGTAAGATAAAAAAGAAACTACATTATAAAACATCATAGCAGCCTGTTCACACACCGTGAGCAGGCTGTAATTTTTTCACATATGAGTTTTATAATCGCCTTATGCTTAATCTAACCAATTAAAACCGAATCGAGTTAAAAATCAATCAAAATCTACACTTCTAAAATTCCTAAATCAATTCAAGTCCCAATAAAAGAATTGGGTTAAAGACACTATCTTTGTAGGTCAACTATCGTATATGGCACAGAAAGATCTAAATGCCACGACTGAAGTCACAAATTGTGAGGTTGAACCAACCTTACCACTATTGACGGGTGATTACATACAGCGTTGTATTCATATAGTGAGAGGCGAGCAAGTAATACTTGACCGAGATTTAGCACTTCTATACCAAATGGATACTTCTCAAATGAATCGACAAGTCAAGCGTAACATTCAACGCTTTCCTGAAGACTTTATGTTTCACTTTGCTAAATACGAGTTAGAAAACTTGAAATGCCAAAATGGCACTTCAAGTTGGGGCGGCGATAGATGAGCACTACCACATGCTTTCACCGAGCAAGGAATTTCGATGCTTGCCGGGCTTTTAAGAAGCGAAATAGCAATAAACGCAAATATCGCCATTATGCGAGCATTCGTTGCCATGCGACGTTTTCTCACTGCCAACACAGGAATCTTCCAACGCATTGAAAGACTGGAGCAACATCAGGCGCTGACCGACCAAAAGGTTGAAAAAGTTTTGAAAGTAATGGATGAATTAGCCCCAACTATCACTCCAGAGCAAATCTTTGCCACGGGTTGTGTGAGAATTCATCTTGGATCTGGAGAAGCACAACCAACAACACGACACGATTGAATTCATACAAATACCTCACAAATCTCACGACCGTTTTCTTATTATCGATGACGATGTATATCTGATGGGAGCAAGCGTAAAGGATATGGGTACAAGTCTTTGCGCCATCACGAAACTGAAGTTGTCGGCTGATACAGTAATAACATTAGTGAAATAAACAAGAAAGCCATACTACGCTGTGCCCAACGATTCAACGCCTAAAGCACATAGAATTCCGAAAATATTTTGTAATTTTGACTTCCACAATTCTGCACGATTAAAAGAATTGATAACCGTAGTAATAACATAAACAATTGTAATGTCACAACACAGAAACTACCAACAAATCATAGAAAACATCTGCAACGAAATTCGCCCATACGCCCAAGAAGGGCATCAAGCCGACTACATACCTGCTCTTGCCAACGTCAACCCCGACCAATTTGGTATATATTTGAGCATGCTTCGTGGCGATGATTACACTTATGGCGACTACGATACGCCTTTTTCGATACAAAGTATTTCCAAAGTATTCTCGCTCGCCATCGCTCTGAGCATCAAGGGTGAACGGCTATGGGAACGAATCGGCAAAGAACCTTCGGGAACAGCATTCAACTCTCTTGTGCAACTCGAATACGAGCACGGCAAACCACGCAACCCTTTCATTAACGCCGGAGCAATAGTGGTGGCTGACATTCTGCTCTCAAATCTTGATAATCCTAAGGATTTTTTTATAAATTTCGTGCGAAAACTATGTGGCAACGAAGAAGTAAATTATTCGGACGAAGTGGCTGAGTCGGAATTGCAATGTGGCTATCTCAATGCCTCTATCGCCTACCTACTAAAGCACCACGGCAATTTGAAGAACAATGTCGATGACGTACTACGATTCTACAGCATGATGTGTTCGGTGAAAATGAGTTGCAAAGACCTCTCGAAAGCATTCATCGCATTTGCAAAGAGCAATACCAAATTCTCGCACGGAGGCGTGAAGCTGAGCGCATCGGGAGTGAAACGAATCAATGCCATCATGCAGACTTGCGGTCTTTACGACGAGTCGGGCGAATTTACGTTTCTTGTGGGACTTCCTGGCAAAAGCGGTGTAGGCGGTGGCATCATCGCCATCTACCCTTCGCGATATTCCATTGCAGTATGGAGCCCTCGCCTAAACGACAAAGGCAATTCCATCATGGCTATCAAAGCCCTTGAACTATTCACCACAGAAACAAGCGAATCGATTTTCTAATCTCTCCAAAATCACATATAATCAAAAAGCGCCAGAGCAATTGCCCTGGCGCCTTTTATATTGAGTTTATTGTGCTATCTATGATTAGTCTTGATAGACTTGATCGGCAGAAACCTTGTTGTTTTCCGCATCGATACGATCAAAATCTTCCTTGCTACCTACCACCAAACGGTCGTAGTCACGAAGACCTGTACCAGCAGGAATCAAGTGACCGCAGATCACATTTTCCTTCATACCCTCCAAGTAGTCAACCTTACCATTGATAGCGGCTTCGTTGAGCACCTTAGTGGTTTCCTGGAACGATGCAGCCGACATGAAACTTGTAGTCTGCAATGCTGCACGGGTGATACCTTGAAGGATTTGCTCAGATGTTGCAGGAACTGCATCTCTTACAACCACCAAACGAAGGTCACGGCGCTTGAGCGCTGAATTTTCGTCGCGGAGCTTGCGAGCGGTTACAATCTGACCATTTTCAAGCTCGGTAGAGTCGCCCTTGTCAACAACTACCTTACGTCCCCAGATGCGATCGTTTTCTTCCATAAAGTCGCGCTTGTCAACTACTTGTTGCTCAAGGAAGCGAGTATCACCTGGATCGATAATATTCACCTTGCGCATCATCTGACGAACGATAACCTCAAAGTGCTTATCATTGATCTTCACACCTTGCATACGATATACGCCTTGCACCTCGTTCACGATATAGTCTTGAACGGCTGTTGGACCCATAATATTAAGGATGTCGGTTGGAGTGACTGCACCATCAGAAAGTGGTGTACCAGCACGAACGTAGTCGTTCTCCTGTACAAGCACTTGCTTAGAAAGAGAAACAAGATACTTGCGAACCTCACCAAGACGTGAAGTGACGATGATTTCACGATTACCACGCTTAATCTTACCGTAAGTTACCTCGCCATCGATTTCGCTCACTACAGCTGGGTTAGATGGGTTGCGAGCCTCAAACAACTCAGTGACACGAGGAAGACCACCGGTGATGTCACCAGCGCCACCGCTTGCCGAACGAGGAATCTTAACAAATACGTCACCGGCAAAGATGTCGTCGCCCTGCTTAAACAGCAAGTGTGCACCCACTGGCAATGCATAAGACTTGACAATCTCACCATTTGCATCAACAATCTGAACTTCAGGCACCTTAGTACGGTCCTTAGATTCGATGATGATTTGTTCGCTATTACCAGTTGATTCTTCTATATCTTCGTGATAAGTTACACCCTCAATAAAATTTGAGTAGTTGATCTTACCAGTATATTCTGAAACGATAACGGCGTTGAATGGGTCCCATTCGCTGATCACGTCACCCTTCTTAACAGCATCACCTGATTTAACAAACAACTTAGAACCATAAACGATGTTACCGTTTGTGAGCACCATCTTAGTGTTAGGTTCGATGATGCGCATTTCAGCCATACGACCTATTACTACATCCTCGTTGTTCTTATCCTTAACTGTACGGAGTTCATCGATTTCGATGATACCGTCGTAGTTTGACTTCAAGTTAGATACGGCAGCAACGTTGTGAGCCACACCACCGACGTGGAATGTACGCAATGTCAACTGTGTACCTGGTTCACCGATAGCTTGTGCGGCAATCACACCTACAGCCTCACCACGTTGAACCATACGGTTGGTAGCAAGGTTGCGGCCATAACACTTAGCACAAACGCCCTTCTTAGCCTCACAAGTGAGCACCGAACGGATTTCAACCGATTCGATTGGGCTTTCGTTGATGCGCTTAGCAGTGTCGTCCTTAATTTCTTCACCACTGTGAACGATGATTTCGCCAGTGATAGGGTCGATTACATCGTGCACTGATACACGACCAAGGATACGGTCGCCAAGAGAAGCCACAACGTCGTCGTCCTTCTTAACCTCAGTGCAAACCAAGCCACGCAATGTGCCACAGTCTTCTTCGGTGATAATCACATCATGAGCCACGTCTACAAGACGACGAGTAAGATAACCCGCGTCGGCAGTCTTCAAGGCGGTATCGGCAAGACCCTTACGAGCACCGTGAGTAGAGATAAAGTACTCAAGCACGCTCAAGCCTTCCTTAAAGTTAGCCAAGATAGGGTTTTCGATGGTTTGACCACCTTCACTACCACTCTTCTGTGGCTTAGCCATAAGACCACGCATACCAGACAACTGACGAATTTGGTCCTTACTACCACGAGCACCAGAGTCAAGCATCATATACACTGAGTTGAAGCCCTGTTGGTCGCTTGAAAGTTTCTTCATCACGATGTCGGTCAACTCGTTGTTGACGTGTGTCCAGATGTCGATAACCTTATTATAACGTTCGTTGTTGGTAATGAAACCCATATTGAAGCTGTTGGCAACTTCTTCAACTTGAGCATCACCTTCAGCCACCAATTTAGCCTTTTCTTCTGGTACGATGATGTCGCCAAGGTTGAACGACAAACCGCCCTTAAATGCCATATAGTAACCCATGTTCTTGATATCATCAAGGAACTTAGCACTACGAGGCACACCGCAAGACTTAATTACACGGCTGATGATACCACGCAACGATTTCTTTGAAATTACTTCGTTGATATAGCCGATTTCCTTTGGCACTACCTTATTGAAGAGTACACGACCTACTGAAGTGTTTTCCTTCAATACCTTTACTGGATTGCCATTTTCATCGATATCATCTACAACCACCGATACGATTGATTGCAATGTCACCTTACCCTCGTTGTAAGCGATTTCTGCTTCTTCAGGACCGTAGAACTTCAAGCCTTCTCCTTTTTGACCAGGACGAAGCTTAGAGATGTAATACAATCCGAGAACCATGTCCTGTGAAGGCACAGTGATAGGTTCACCGTTGGCAGGGTTAAGGATGTTGTGCGAACCAAGCATGAGCAATTGTGCTTCGAGCACAGCTTCATTGCCAAGAGGCAAGTGAACAGCCATCTGGTCACCGTCGAAGTCGGCGTTGAATGCCGTACATGCCAATGGGTGAAGTTGGATAGCCTTACCTTCAATCATGCGAGGTTGGAATGCCTGAATACCAAGACGGTGAAGTGTAGGAGCACGGTTGAGCAACACTGGGTGACCCTTCATAACGTATTCGAGGATATCCCATACCACTGGTTCCTTGCGGTCTACAATCTTCTTAGCGCTCTTCACGGTCTTTACGATACCGCGTTCGATGAGCTTACGAATGATAAACGGCTTATACAATTCGGCTGCCATCAACTTAGGAATACCACATTCGTGCATCTTTAGTTCTGGGCCTACAACGATTACCGAACGAGCAGAATAGTCGACACGCTTACCGAGCAAGTTCTGACGGAAACGACCTTGCTTACCCTTCAAACTATCTGACAATGACTTGAGTGGGCGGTTTACGTCGCTCTTCACAGCAGAGCTCTTACGAGAGTTGTCGAGCAATGAGTCGACTGCCTCTTGAAGCATACGCTTCTCATTACGCAAGATCACTTCTGGAGCCTTGATTTCGATAAGACGCTTCAAACGGTTGTTACGGATGATCACACGGCGATAAAGGTCGTTCAAGTCACTTGTAGCGAAGCGACCACCATCAAGTGGCACCAATGGGCGCAATTCTGGTGGAATCACTGGTATAACTTGAAGAATCATCCATTCTGGCTTATTTATTTTACGCGAAGCACGGAACGATTCCACAACTTGAAGGCGCTTCAAAGCCTCAGTCTTGCGTTGTTGAGAACCTTCCTTACCTGCAGTGTCGCGCAATTCATACGACAACTTGTCGAGGTCGACGTTGCTAAGCAAATCATAGATTGCTTCAGCACCCATCTTTGCCACAAACTTGTTAGAATCGTTATCATCAAGAGCACTATTCTCCTTTGGCAAACGGTCAAGAATATCAAGATATTCATCCTCGGTGAGAAGGTCGAGCTTGTTGTAAACTCGTGATTCGTCGCCAGGGAAGAAACCTTCTTCGGCAGTAGGACCAGGATTGAGAATAATATAACGCTCATAGTAGATCACCATATCAAGTTTCTTTGATGGTAATCCCAAAAGATAACCAATCTTGTTAGGCAAAGAGCGGAAGTACCAAATGTGAGCTACTGGCACAACCAATTGGATGTGACCAGAACGTTCACGACGAACTTTCTTTTCAGTAACCTCCACACCGCAACGGTCGCACACGATACCCTTATAACGGATTCTCTTATACTTACCGCAATGGCACTCGTAGTCCTTTACAGGACCGAAAATGCGTTCGCAGAAGAGACCGTCACGCTCAGGCTTATAGGTACGGTAGTTGATTGTTTCTGGCTTGAGTACTTCTCCATAAGAATTTTCGAGGATAGAATCTGGTGAAGCCAGACTAATCGAAATCTTTGAAAAAGTGTTCTTTATTTTATTATCTTTTCTAAAAGCCATTTGTTTAATTCTTTTGATTAAAAGAGTTAATTTATCTTTTTTACGGATTTGGCATACCCCAAAGCCAGACGACTTCAGAGTATGCTATCCCGCATATTGTATTATTCCAAGTTGATGCTCAAGCCCAAGCCACGCAATTCGTGCAACAACACGTTGAGTGATTCTGGGATACCTGGAGTTGGCATTGCGTCGCCCTTAACAATAGCTTCATAAGCCTTGCTACGACCCACAACGTCGTCACTCTTAACGGTGAGGATTTCTTGGAGAACGTGCGAAGCACCGAATGCCTCAATAGCCCAAACTTCCATTTCACCGAAACGTTGACCACCAAACTGAGCCTTACCACCAAGAGGTTGTTGAGTGATAAGAGAGTACGGACCGATGCTACGAGCGTGCATCTTATCTTCAACCATGTGACCAAGCTTAAGCATATAGGTTACACCCACAGTAGCTGGCTGGTCGAAGCGCTCACCTGTGCCACCATCATAGAGGTAAGTCTTACCATAACGTGGCAGGCCAGCCTTGTCAGTCCAATAGTTCAAGTCGTCGAGATTTGCACCGTCGAAGATAGGTGTTGCGAACTTCACGCCGCATTCACGACCAGCCCAACCGAGTACAGCCTCGAATATCTGACCGATATTCATACGAGAAGGCACACCCAGAGGGTTAAGCACAATATCCACAGGAGTACCATCCTCAAGGAATGGCATGTCTTCCTGACGTACCACGCGCGACACGATACCCTTGTTACCGTGACGACCGGCCATCTTATCACCTACACCAATCTTACGCTTCTTAGCGATGTATACCTTACCAATCTGCATAACACCCGATGGCATTTCGTCACCAATCAGGTAGTCATCCTTCTTGCGGCGCTTAGCAGTTTCATACTCCTTAGATTTGCGCAAGTAGTTCATCACACATGCGTGAATCAAATCGTTCTTATGAGCATCAGCAGTCCACTTAGTAAGGTTGACAGTAGCATAATCCATGTCGTTGAACACCTGAGCTGTGAAAGTAGCACCCTTTGGCACGATTTCAGTGCCGATAAAGTCCTTAACGCCTTGTGAAGTCTTGCCCTCAGTGAGCACAAGCAACTTAGTCACAAGTTTCTTCTTCAGATCATCTTGTATTGCTTGATATTCAGCGTCGATATCAGCAAGAGTAGTATCCTTAGAGCCACGCTTGCGCTTAGCAGCACGTTGATACAATTCAGTGCCGATGATAACACCCTTAAGCGATGGAGTGGCCTTGAGTGAAGCATCCTTCACATCGCCAGCCTTATCACCGAAGATTGCACGAAGCAACTTTTCTTCTGGAGTAGGATCGCTTTCACCCTTAGGTGTGATCTTACCGATAAGGATATCGCCAGGACCAACGTGAGCACCCACGCGCACAATACCGCGTTCGTCGAGGTCCTTAGTAGCCTCTTCGCTCACATTAGGAATATCACTTGTCAATTCTTCCATACCACGCTTAGTTTCACGCACATCGAGTGTGTATTCGTCAACGTGTACAGAAGTAAGGATGTCTTCGCGCACCATGCGTTCGTTGAGCACGATAGCATCCTCATAGTTGTAACCCTTCCATGGCATGTAAGCCACCTTCAAGTTACGTCCGATTGCCAATTCACCGCCTTCTGTAGAATAACCTTCGGTGAGGATATCACCCTTTTCTACACGTTGACCCTTTTCGCACATTGGACGAAGGTCGATGGTAGTGCTTTGGTTAGTCTTGCGGAACTTAGGCAAGTTGTATGTCTTAACAGCGTCTTCAAACGAAACGAACTCTTCATCATCAGTGCGGTCGTAGCGGATCTTGATAGTAGCAGCATCTACATATTCAATCACACCAGCGCCTTCAGCCTGAATTTGTGAACGAGAGTCGTAAGCCAATTGAGCCTCGATACCCGTACCCACGATAGGAGCCTCGGTGCGAAGCAATGGCACTGCTTGACGCATCATGTTAGATCCCATCAACGCACGGTTAGCGTCATCGTGTTCGAGGAACGGAATCAAACTTGCTGCGATAGAGGCAATCTGCATTGGAGAAACGTCCATCAATTCCACTTCGTCAGGTGCTACCACTGGGAAGTCGGCATCAAGACGTGATTTCACCTTCTTACGGATAAACTTACCCTCGTCGTCGAGAGGCGCATTACCCTGAGCGATGATCTTGCCTTCTTCTTCTTCAGCGGTCATATATACCACTTCGTCGTTCTTGAGTTCAACCACTCCATTTGCCACCTTACGATAAGGAGTCTCAATGAAGCCAAGTTTGTTGATCTTAGCGAACACACAAAGAGATGAGATAAGACCGATGTTAGGACCTTCTGGTGTCTCAATAGGACACAGACGGCCATAGTGAGTATAGTGTACGTCACGAACCTCAAAACCGGCACGGGCGCGCGACAAACCGCCAGGACCGAGGGCACTCAAACGGCGCTTGTGAGTGATTTCAGCAAGCGGGTTGGTTTGGTCCATAAATTGCGAAAGCGCATTTGTACCGAAGAATGTGTTGATTACCGACGAAATAGTCTTAGCGTTGATCAAATCTTCTGGCTTAAACACTTCGTTGTCGCGCACATTCATGCGTTCGCGGATAGTGCGAGCCATACGATTAAGACCTACACCGAATTGGTTGTAAAGTTGTTCACCCACAGTGCGCACTCTACGGTTGCTCAAGTGGTCGATATCGTCAACGTCGGTCTTGCTGTTGATAAGGCCGATGAGATACTTGATGATCTCGATGATATCTTCACGAGTGAGCACACGAGTGTCGTCACTAATAGTCAGTCCCAGTTTTTTATTGATGCGGAAACGGCCCACATCACCCAAGTCATAACGCTTATCAGAGAAGAACAAGTTGGTGATAACTTCACGAGCACTTGCATCATCCGGTGGTTCGGCGTTACGCAATTGGCGATAGATGTATGTGATAGCCTCTTTTTCTGAGTTGCTCGGGTCCTTTTGGAGGGTGTTGAAGATAATCTGATAGTCATTTGTGTTCACGTCTTCCTTGTGAACCAAGATAGTAGCAGCGCCCGATTCAAGGATCTCAACGATGTTGTCAGCGTTGATTTCAGTGTCGCGTTCCACGATCACCTCGTTGCGCTCGATACTTACTACTTCACCAGTGTCCTCGTCAACGAAATCTTCGTTCCACGATTTCACAACACGAGCAGCCAGTTTGCGGCCTATTACCTTCTTAAGATTAGTCTTGTTTACCTTTAATTCTTCTGCCAAACCGAAAATCTCGATGATATCCTTATCAGATTCGAGACCGATGGCACGAAGCAATGTGGTGACAGGCAACTTCTTCTTACGGTCGATGTAAGCCCACATCACATTGTTGATATCAGTGGCAAATTCAATCCATGAGCCACGGAATGGGATAATACGAGCAGAATAGAGCTTAGTACCATTGGCGTGAGTGCTCTGACCAAAGAACACACCTGGTGAACGGTGCAATTGCGATACAACCACACGTTCAGCACCATTGATAACAAAAGTACCCTTCTCTGTCATATAAGGTATTGGACCCAAATATACGTCTTGGATTACGGTGTCGAAATCCTCATGTTCGACATCAGTACAATACAACTTAAGTTTTGCCTTTAAAGGCACTGAATATGTTGCACCGCGCTGCAAGCATTCATCGAGCGAGTAGCGTGGCGGATCAATATAATAGTCTAGGAATTCAAGGACAAAGTTGTTGCGAGTGTCGGCTATTGGAAAATTCTCAGCAAACACTTTGTAGAGTCCCTCATTTTTTCTCTTTTCAGTTGGAGTATCTAACTGCAGAAAATCTCTGAAAGATTGTAATTGCACCTCCAGGAAATCCGGAAAAGGTAGCGGATTCTTTACAGAAGCGAAATTAATTCGTTTGTTTTTTGTTGAAACTGACATGAAAATTAAATTAGGGTGAACTCAAAATTTTTATAGCACAAAAAGGTTAAGAATCGACATAATAGAGGATTCTTAACCCATATCCTGAATAATCAGGTAATATTATTTAAGTTCAATTTCAGCTCCAGCTTCCTCAAGTGCCTTCTTCAAGGCTTCAGCTTCAGCCTTAGCAACGCCTTCCTTAAGCTTTGAAGGTGCGTTGTCTACAACTTCCTTAGCTTCCTTAAGACCAAGACCAGTTTGTTCCTTAACGGCCTTAACTACTGCAAGCTTAGCTGCACCTGCTGACTTAAGGATTACGTCGAATGAATCCTTTTCTTCAGCAGCAGCTTCACCAGCTGCTGGACCTGCTGCTACTGCTACTGCAGCAGCTGCTGGTTCGATACCATATTCTTCTTTCAAAATTTGAGCAAGTTCGTTAACTTCCTTAACTGTAAGGTTAACTAATTGTTCTGCAAAAGCTTTCAAATCTGCCATTGTTGTATGATTTAGATAGTTTATTATTTTTTTATTTATTCTTTGTTTGATAGAGTTTCAAGGATACCATGAAGTTTAGTGCCACCCGAAGTCAAAGCGCTGACAACGTTCTTAGCAGGCGATTGCAACAATGCAACAACATCTGCGATAAGTTCGTTCTTGCTCTTGATGCTGCAAAGAGCATCGAGTTGTTCTGCCCCCATATATACAGATTCTTCTACGAATGCTGCCTTAAGCAATGGAAGTTTAGCATTTTTGTTCTTCTTCAAGAAATCCTTAATGAGTTTAGCAGGAGCGTTACCAGTGTTGCTAAGCATCAATGATGTAGAACCTGCCAGAGCTGGATAAAGACCAGAGTAGTCGACATCCGACATCTCCATAGCCTTCTTTACCAAGGTGTTCTTAACCACGATGATCTTTACATCAGCCTTGAAAGCTGCACGACGAAGTGCGCTTGTCATTTCTGCATCAAGACCAGTAGTCTGAGTCAAATATACAGCACTGTATTCCTTAAGAGTACTTGCTATATTGTCTATAATTACTTGCTTATCTTCTTTCTTCATCTTGTCTTAGTCATTAAAAGTTATTCACTAACAGATTTAGTATCAACCTTGATACCAGGACTCATAGTACTTGAAAGATAAACACTCTTAAGATAAGTTCCCTTAGCAGTTGTAGGCTTGAGTTTCAAAATCATATCAATAAATGCCTTAGCATTTTCGCGGATTTGTTCAGCAGTGAACGAAACCTTGCCAATTGAGGTGTGTACGATACCTCCCTTGTCAACCTTAAAGTCTATCTTACCTTGTTTTACTTCTTTAACTGCCTTAGCTACGTCTGGAGTAACAGTACCACTCTTTGGGTTTGGCATCAAGCCACGAGGACCTAACACACGACCAAGAGCACCGATCTTACCCATGATAGCTGGTTGAGTTATAATAACGTCGATGTCAGTCCAGCCGCCCTTAATCTTTTCGATATATTCGTCCAAACCAACATAGTCGGCTCCTGCTTCTTTGGCTGCAGCTTCAGCGTCGGCTGAACAAAGCACAAGCACGCGAACTTGCTTACCTGTACCGTTTGGCAATGACACTGTACCACGAACCATCTGATTAGCCTTACGAGGATCTACACCAAGACGTACATCAATATCTACTGAAGCATCAAACTTAGTGAATGTAACTTCCTTCACCAATTCTGCAGCTTCCTTAAGAGTGTAAGCCTTCCCTGCTTCAATCTTCTCGCTGACTAACTTTTGATTTTTTGTAAGTTTGCTCATTTCAAATTGAAGTTTAATTAATTTTCAGGGAATGAACCCTTTACAGTGATACCCATACTTCTGGCTGTTCCTGCGACCATCTTCATAGCCGAGTCTAAAGTAAAACAGTTCAAATCAGGCATTTTGTCTTCAGCAATTGCCTTAACTTGCTCCCAAGTAACTTCAGCCACTTTCTTACGGTTAGGTTCGGCAGAACCGCTCTTAACCTTTGCAGCTTCCATCAATTGAACAGCTGCTGGTGGAGTCTTAACAATGAAGTCAAAAGTCTTGTCAGAGTAATATGTAATTACTACTGGAAGCACTTTGCCAGCCTTGTCTTGAGTGCGAGCATTGAATTGCTTACAAAATTCCATGATGTTAATACCCTTAGAACCAAGTGCAGGTCCTACTGGTGGTGAAGGATTTGCTGCTCCACCCTTAATCTGTAATTTGATCTGTCCAGCAATTTCTTTAGCCATTGTTTTCTCTTAATTAAAAAATTTAAAACATAAAGTCGCGTTACTATTGCGTCGGGGTGCGTAACCGCCCCTGCTCAATCAACGCTCTACTTGCGAATTTTCCAATTCAAGTGGTGTCTTTCTACCAAACACCTTCACCATAACCTTCAGTGATCGCTTTTCAGCATTCACCTCTTCAATTTCACCAACAAATCCGCTGAATGGACCGCTGATCACCTTAACCGATTCGCCCACCATATAGTCGTTCACTCCGCTATCCTCGTTCAGGGCATCGCTGTCAGCAGCGCCAAGCATACGATTAATTTCAGATTCACGCACAGGTTCTGGCTTTGGTGGCTTCTCGCGGTTGCGCACAAAGTCGATGATGTTTGTTGTGTTCTTGAGTTCAAACTCAATCTCACCAGTCATAGTGGCCTCCACAAAAATGTAACCCGACATTCTTGGTTTTTCTTTCACAACCTTCTTGCCGGCACGAGATGTAGAAACAATCTTTTCAGTTGGAAGTAATACCTGATGAACATAAAGGCCAAGATCAGAATTTTTGATTTCTGCTTCAAGCAGTTCTTTCACTTTCTGTTCCTTGCCCGAAATAGTACGCAAAGCATACCACTTCTTTCCACTGTTGTTATCTTCAGCCATTTCCTAAAACCAATTTTCAAAGATTATTTTTACCTATTGTTCGTTTGCTCACTATGCACACAGCATTAGATGCTATATACAAAGTGCATAATTGTGTCGATAACTTGATCCATGCACAGAATCACCAAGGCTATTACGATGGAAGCTATCATAACCAAGATTGTGCTTGAAACAAGTTGACTTTTCGTTGGCCAAGAAACCTTATAGATAAGTTCTCTATAAGAGTCCTCAATATCCGCAAATAACTTTAATTTCTTCATATAATCTCTTTATTAGCACGGGAAGAGAGGCTCGAACTCCCGACACCTGGTTTTGGAGACCAGTGCTCTA
>ERZ780141.726-NODE-726-length-23017-cov-5.192535_pt1 | contig 23017 bp, 18 predicted proteins | sample MGYA00433080_ERZ780141 | MGnify/ENA primary metagenome ERZ780141 (study PRJEB29588, sample SAMEA2154047) | human gut metagenome | biome: human gut; feature: human-associated habitat; material: faeces | place: Denmark | collected 2008/2010 ... | reverse complement strand
AAGGCATCTTTTGTTTGTTTTTAACTCGCAATAGCCTGCTATTACTCGTTAAAAACCAATCAAAATCTGCTCTTCTAAAACTCCGAAATCTCACCAAGCCCTAATGACCGAAATGGGATAAACCCAAAATCGGGATAAAAGAAATCGGTCATTACCAGTGTAAATCCTCTTGTGTGGATGTTTACGTGGGAATGACCGATTTCGGGTTGTATTTAGTTGTCTTCGCCGAATACTATCTCTTTGTTGCGCTTCTGTGTTGGTGCTGCCGATGCTCCTGGGCGTGGCGTGACGGCGTTTTGCATCTCCTTGATAGCCGATTTAAACTTCGGATCGCGGCGATAGGTTGGCGATTTTTCAAGTTTGTCGAGCAGAGGGTCGTTCTCCATATCGTCTACCGAGAGAATCAGATAGCGGGCGCGTGCGATTTCTTGTTCGCGTTGTTCTACCTTCTCGTTGCTGTATATCTGAGCGATGATGTCGTTGCTGTTAACCTCAGGCTCTGGAGTATCAACAACAGGATTGCTTCGGCTGATTTTTGGCTTTTGAGTCTGCATCACAATCTTCTCCTCATCTTTGAGCGAAACGCTGAATCCCGAAGCCAAAATGGTGATTTTGATCTTCGAACCGAGCGATTCGTCGAATGCGGTACCCCAGATTACGTCTACGTCAGAGTCGAAGTTGCACATGAATTCGCGCATTTCGTTCACCTCTTCCATCACGAAAGGCTTGTCGGATTTAGGGTTGAAGTAGAAGTTCATAAGAATCTTCTTCGAGCCATATACGTCGCGGTTTTTGAGCAAAGGCGAGTTTAGAGCATCCTCAATTGCCTTAGTCACGCGGTGGTCGCCTTCGCCATAACCGCTGCTGATGATAGCCACGCCGCCATCGCGCAGAGTGGTGTTTACGTCCTTGAAGTCGAGGTTGATTTTACCGCTCACGTTGATAAGGTCGGAGATAGAGCGCGCCGCAGTAGACAGCGTGTCGTCGGCTTTGCCAAACGCGGTCATGAAGTCGAGTTCTGGGTAGATATCGGTGAGCCGTTCGTTGTTGATGATAAGAATGGCATCAACATATTTACTCATCTCGTTGGCACCGTTGAGCGCCTTTAGAATCTTCTTGTTGCCTTCAAAGAGGAATGGGATAGTGACGATGCCTATGGTGAGCACGCCGTGGTCGCGGGCTATGCGAGCCACTACAGGCGCAGCGCCGGTGCCGGTGCCGCCACCCATACCAGCGGTGATAAACACCATCTTGGTTTCGTCGTTGAATAGTTCGGCGATGTCGTCGGCGCTTTCTTCGGCAGCTTGTTTTGCCACTTCAGGGTCGTTGCCGGCACCCAAACCTTGACAAACGGTAGGTCCTATGAGCAGACGAGTAGGCACAGGTGAGTTTTGCAGTGCTTGACGGTCGGTGTTGCACACCACAAACGAAACACCCTTGATGTCTTGAGTGTACATGTGATTGATGGCGTTGTTGCCGCCACCGCCCACGCCCACCACTTTGATGATAGTGGGTTGCTTATCGATGTCCTTGAAGCCAGGATCGCTCATTATTTCATCGTTGTAGTTATGTCCTTGGTCCATATTGTAGAAGTTTTTTTGTTTCGATTATGAAAAAATGATTGTTTCGTGTCGGCAAATCGTCAGAAGCTGTCGTTTTCGTCGTCTTTGTTGCTTTCGTCGATGATGCCGATGATTTTATCCTTCAAGCGACCCAAATGACCGAACAGCGACTTCTTGTTGCCTCGTTCTTGCTCTTGAGTGTTGTTGTTGGTAGTAGTGGCAGGCTCGTTGATGGTGAAATCAGGAGCGTTGTTGACCTCTGGTGCAGGCTGATAAGTGCGGCGAATCACGCAAGAGTCGTCGCCGATGCGCTTAGCGGCTTCGATGATCAGCGATAGCACGCCCATATTTTCCACTGGGTTAGGCACAGCGGTGTAGGTGCTGAGTTGCGAAGGCATGCTCTTGGCAATGCGCACATTGATGTTGTTGCTGCTGAAATTCACGGCCTCCTTGATTTTCTCGTCGATGCCCTTGAGCAAAGCGCCACCGCCCACAAGCACTATGTGGTGAATGTCGTTGAGCGACAATCCGGCGTTGCTCACTTGCGCAGTGATGTTGGCGATGATTTCGCCAGTGCGTGCAAGTATATAGTTGGCAGCATCGCTCGATTTCACGTTGTCGATGGTCACAGGGTCGGCAGTCGGCTTGAGCGGATTGGCGAGGTTTCGCTTAATCTTCTCGGCGTTCTCTTCGCGAATGTTCAGGTCGGTGATGTCGCGGGTGAGGTTGCGTCCGCCAAGCGGAATGGTGATGAGATACACGAGCGCATCGTTTTGGTAAATCGACACTGTAGTGGTCTCGGCACCCATATCTACGAGCAAGCAGCCCAAAGAGCGTTCTTCGGCAGTAAGCACAGCGTCGGCCACCGCCACAGGAGTGGTGATAAGACCCTTCACCTGCACTTGCTGGTTAAACACGCGCTTTAGGTTGAGGAGTATCGATTGGTTGGCTACGATAAGGTTGAGGCAAGCCACGATGTCGGTGCCGTAGTAGCCCACTGGATTGCGTATTTCAGCCTTGTCGATATAGTAGGTGCGAGGTATCACGTCGATAGTCTCGTAGTTTGTCAGAGTGTTGCGGGTGGCGTCTTTCTTGATGTTGTCGATAAGCGCCTGGGTGATGGTTTGCTCGGTGCTGAGCGAGCGTTGAGCCTCGGTGGGCATGCTGCGCAGCGAGCGACCAGAAACTCCCACATACACGCTGCGAATCTCGCCATCGATGAGATTGCCGAGCTTCAGGAGAATTCTGTTGATAGAAGCCTTGGTGCTTTCTACGTTTTTGATGCAGCCATAGCGCACGAAGTTGAGCGTAGGCTCGCTTTCGATGCCCAAAAGGTAGATTTGTCCGTCGGCGCGCTTCTCTGCTACTGCGCCCACGGTCTTTGAACTACCGATTTCAATCGCTGCGATGTATTGTGTAGTGTCCATATCCATATTTATATGATTGAGGGTTTATGTAAAGTTCTGAAATTAATTTCTTTTAAATGCTTTTTTCATTTTGTTGCTTATCTCTTTGCTGTCCTTCTTGTCGTCGTTGTTGCTTATCACGCGCGAAGAGTCGCTCACCATCATCGTTTCGATGTCGGCGTCGGCTTCATCGGGCTGATTTGCCCAGTCGAAGTCACTCTTGACAGCCTTCACACGTCGGGTGGCTACCACTTGGTGGCTGAATTTCAGTGAGATGGTGTCGTAGTAGAGCCAACCCTTTTCGGGCATTACCTTGGTGTAGAACTCGCGCAATTTGGCAAATTTGTTGTCTAAATTGTCGATGTGACCAATGTTCACCACATGCCCAAGGATGCATGGCACGATATACACGTTGTTGCTATCGCGCACACTATACATTGTGACGAGAGCGCTGAGCGATTCGTCTGAATTTACGTAATCAATGAGAGGCAACAACTTGACGGGTGAGAATTGCGCATTGAAGTGACCCTGCACCACTGGCACATCCACGTGATATTGAGCCGTAGCCGACATGCGTTTGCCCTTGCGGTTGACGTAGTAGGATTGCAGCCCATCAAACACACGCATCACAGGCACCAATTGCGTGGCGCGAATCTGCAGGGTGCTGTTGTTGGCTATCACGCAATCCACATTCTCGAGATATTCCGACTGGTTGAGCACTTGCTCAATCTTGAGAGTGTTGATGTCGGCAAATCGTTGTCCCAGAGGATTGATGTCGAGCCTTTTGAGTTCGTTGAGAATGTTTTGGCGCGTCACAAACACCGAACTGTCGGAATTGGTGATTTCCACCTCCACGCCCTTGCACACGGCATCAGATGCTTGGCGATTGCTCCACACGCCCGCCACAATGATTATGGCGAGCATGATGGTAATGCCAATCACACGCAGTATGCGCAGTTGTATGTCAGTGAGATGTCGCACTATAGTTGATTATTTATTTTTGATGATTTCGCATATTTCTGGCAAGTAGTTGCAGACGTCGCCGGCACCCACTGTGAGAAGTATGTCGTAGTTGTTCTCTCTGATTGTGTCGAGGAGTTGTTCCTTGCGAATAAGCGTCTTCTTAGGGCAAGTGATCTTGTCGAAGATGATTTCAGATGTCACGCCTGGGATTGGCTGTTCGCGAGCAGGATAGATGTCGAGCAAAATCACCTCGTCGGCATGCGAAAGGGCTTCGGCAAACTGAGGCGCGAAGTCGCGTGTGCGAGTGTAGAGGTGAGGTTGGAACACAGCAGTGACTTTGCGACCAGGGTAAAGGTCCTTCACAGAGCGAATGCTTGCGCGCAATTCGTCGGGGTGGTGGGCATAGTCGTCGATTACTACCTTGCCGTGTTCGCCTGGCTCTTTAATCCAGAAGTCGAAGCGGCGTTTAGCACCGCCAAATGTTGCAATGCCCTTGCGAAGTGACTCCTCGTCGGTGCCGATGAGCCAGCATGCCGCCATAGCAGCCACAGCGTTCTCTATGTTGATGTCTACAGGCACTCCGAGCACCACGTCTTTGATAGTGCCTTTAGGGGTGACGAAGTCAAATGTGATGTCACCGCCGCCTTTGCGCACGTTTTCGGCGTGGAAATCGCCCTCGTTGCGTGAATAGGTGTAGGTGGTGACGCCCTCCACAGGACGTGGCTTGAGTTTCAAGCCAGTGTGCACGATGAGCATACCGTCAGGGCGAATAAGTTCGGTGAAGTGAGCGAAGCTTTCAAGATAAGCCTTCTCGGTGCCGTAGATGTCGAGGTGGTCGGGGTCGGTGGCAGTCACCACGGCGATGTAAGGACGCAAGTGGTGGAACGAACGGTCGAACTCGTCGGCCTCGATTACTGAATATTCGCTGTGGTCGGAGAGTATGAGGTTGCTATTGTAATTCTTCAGAATACCACCCAAGAATGCGTTGCAGCCGATAGGTGAAATGTTGAGGATGTGAGCCGCCATGCTTGATGTGGTGGTCTTGCCGTGTGTGCCAGAGAAGCACAAGCCCTTGGAATTGTGGGTGATGATACCCAGCAATTCGGCGCGCTTAATCACGCGGAAACCGCCGTTGCGGAAGTATTGTAAGCCAGCGTGTGTGGCAGGGAGGGCAGGGGTATATACCACCAAAGTGGTGGCTGCGTCGCGGCAGTAGGCTGGTATCAAGTCGGGGTTTTCGTCGTAGACAATCTCCACGCCTTCGCTTTCGAGAGCGCGAGTGAGGTCGGTGGCAGTGCGGTCGTAGCCAGCCACTTTATAGCCGTTGGCAAGGAAATAACGCTCAAGGTTAGCCATGCCAATGCCTCCAGCGCCTACGAAGTATAACGATTTATATTTTTCCATAATCTGACAATTCTCCTTTCTTCAGATTGCTTATTTATTGATGATTTCCATTACTTTATCTACAATTTTCTCAGCGGCGTTGTTCAAAGCCATAGCCTTCACGTTTTTCTCGATGTCGGCTATACGTTGGGTTTGGGTGACGGTGCTGAGCATGGTGTCGACGAGCGAAGTCGGAGCATCGGCGTCGGTGACCATTAGTGCGGCGTTGCGGTGAGCAAGGGCAAGCGCATTCTTGGTCTGGTGGTCTTCGGCCACGTTTGGCGAAGGCACGAGGATAGATGCTTTGCCGAGCAACTGCAACTCTGAGATGCTGCTTGCGCCGGCGCGCGACACCACGAGGTCGGCAGCGCGGTAAGCCATATCCATATTGGTGATGAATGCTTGTTGCAACACGTTGCTTACGCCCGATTCGGCGAGCGCCTTGCGGCACTCTTCGTCGTAGAACTTGCCGGTTTGCCATATCACTTGCACTTCATCGGCTTTTGCTCCGATGGTCTTAAGGCCGGCAATGATGGTATTGTTGATGGTGCGGGCACCCAGGCTGCCGCCGATGATGAGGATAACTTTCTTGGCAGGGTCGAGGTTGAATGCTTTCACGGCCTCGTCGCGCGATGCGGTGCAGTTGAGCAGGGCTGCGCGCACAGGGTTGCCGGTCATCACTATCTTGTCGGCAGGGAAGAAACGCTCCATTCCATCGTAGGCCACGCAGATGCTTGTGGCCTTCTTAGCAAGCAGTTTGTTGGTAACGCCGGCATAAGAGTTTTGCTCTTGCAGCAGGGTGGGGATTCCTGCCTTTTGAGCGGCTTTGAGCATTGGTCCGCTGGCATATCCGCCCACGCCGATGGCGATATCTGGCTTAAACTCCTTGAGAATGTTCTTTGCCATTCTTATGCTCTTCATAAGGTGGAAAAGAACAGTCACGTTCTTGAGCAGATTCTTGCGGTTGAAGCCAAACACTGGCAAACCGATGATGCGGTAGCCTGCGGCTGGCACTTTTTCCATTTCCATACGTCCCTGAGCGCCTACAAATAGGATGTTTGCATCAGGGTAGCGACGACGAATCTCGCCGGCAATTGATAAGGCGGGGAATATGTGGCCACCAGTGCCGCCTCCGCTCACGAGGATGTTGAGTTTCTTATTCATTGTTGATAATTATTTGCATTGGGTTAGGAGCTTGCTCTTCCTTAGGAAGGTTCTGCTCGTCTTTCTTCTTCATTTTGTCGATGGTGTTTTGACTTGCATGTCGGCTCACGCTGAGCATAATGCCGAATGCGGCGCTCATACACCACACCGATGTGCCACCCTCAGAGATGAGGGGTAATGATTGCCCCGACACTGGAAATAATCCGGTGTTGATGGCCATGTGCACCAGAGCCTGGAACGTAATCATCACGGCTGTACCCATGATGAGCAGAGCAGGTAGTGCGCGGGCGCACCTACTTGCTATGAGTCCGGCGCGGATAAGAATCCACAGATATAGTATCAGCACTATCACGCCGCCAATGAGTCCGGTTTCCTCCACGATGATAGAGTAGATATAGTCGGAGTAGGCCAAAGGCAGTCGGCTGCACTCGCGGGAGTTGCCAGGGCCAACGCCCAGTATTCCGCCGTTGGCTTGCGCCATGTGGGCATACATTTCCTGCTCGTTTTTGGCGGTCTTAGGCATATACACCAGCGAGTCGTGATTGTGTTTCCATCGAAGCACGCGATTCATCCATGTGGAAGAGCGACCTACTGAAGCACCGTCTTCGTCTTCGTCTACGGTGATGGCATTGTCGGAGGTGGCGCCTGCCGATGCTTGCATCTCGGTCTGAGCCTTGCGTTGCTTCTCCTTATTGCTCTTGTTGATGGTATATAAGCCGGCACCAACTAAGGCATAAACGATGAATACCACGCCCAGTTGTCGCACTTTGATGCCACCTACCCACATAATCACTATACTGGTGGTCATGATGAGCATGGTGTTGGTGAAGCCTTGCATAAACAGGAATGCTGCAAAACAGCACACTATTGTCACCGACCAAAATGCGCCGGTGCGAGTAACTCCGTTGCATATCTGGTAGCGCGACACAACGAGCGGAATTGCCGTGGCAATGGCAAGTTTTGCCAATTCGGCTGGTTGCAGTGTGCCAAGTCCGGGCACGGGAATGGCGCGCACTGCACCATTTACGTCGTCGCCAAGAAATTGCACGGCAACCACGCTGCCAAAGGCAAGAATCGCGTAGGCCTTAATCCAAAAGATAAATTTGGTGTAGTGCAAGCGCTGTATGGTCCAAAGAATGAGAAATCCCGATCCGAGCAGACCGCAGTGCTTGAGCAGGGGCGCGTAGAGCCCTTGCTTGCCCACCACCTGACTGAGCGCTGTGTACGACTCAATTACTGAGATGATGCACAGCGTGATGTAGATGCCCCAGATCCAGCGGTCGCCGCTTTTCACGGTTTCTTCCTCTTCTTGTATGTAGGTTTGCGCCATTTATTAAGGGTTTTATTAACTATAACTGCTTACTTAAGATTTTTCACGCACGCCTTGAATTGCTCGCCGCGGTCTTCGTAGCTCTTGAAGAGGTCGAAGCTTGCGCAGCAAGGCGAGAGCAGCACGGTGTCGCCTTCTGTGGCAAATTGTGCGCATTTCTCCACGGCTTCTTGCATGCTGCGTGCATCGGCAATGGCAGGCACTTTATCGTCGAAGAATTTGTGCAACTTGTCGTTGTCAACGCCGAGGCAAACGATGGCTTTCACCTTTTCCTTCACGAAATCCTCTATTTCGGTGTAGTCGTTGCCCTTGTCTTTGCCGCCGAGAATCAGCACTGTAGGTTGGGTCATGCTTTCGAGGGCATACCAAGTGCTGTTTACGTTGGTGGCCTTAGAGTCGTTGATATATCTCACGCCAGCGATGGTGTCGACGTATTCCAGACGGTGCTCTACCGATTGAAAGTCAGACAAAGCCTTGCGGATGGTTTCCTTCTTGATGTCGAGGATAGAAGCCGAAAGGGCAGCTGCCATTGAGTTGTAGAGGTTGTGCAGACCCTTTAGCGACAAAGCGTCGCGGTTGATGTCCCACGCGCCATTGCCGGCATTCACCACGATTTCGCCGTTGTGTACATAGGCTGCAGCGTCGCTGTCGTCGTGCTCGCTGAAAGGAAGCATACGGGCTTCGGTCTTGAGATTTTTGAGCTGAGCAGCGATGATTGGGTCGTCTTGCCAGAAGATGAATGAGTCTTCGCTGGTTTGATTCTGCATGATGCGGAATTTCGCAGCCACATAGTTCTCCATCTTATAGTCGTAGCGGTCGAGGTGGTCAGGGGTGATATTCAATATCACAGCCACGTTGGCCTTAAACTCATACATGTTGTCGAGTTGGAAACTGCTGAGCTCAATCACATACACGTCGTGATGCTCAGTAGCCACCTGCAGAGCGAGGCTATTGCCCACGTTGCCAGCCAAGCCCACGTTTAATCCTGCGCTTTGCAGAATATGGTAGGTGAGCAGGGTGGTAGTGGTCTTGCCGTTGCTACCGGTGATGCACACCATCTTGGCGTCGGTATATCGGCCGGCAAACTCTATTTCGGAGATTACCGGAATGTTTTTTGAGTGAATTTTCTGGATGATAGGAGCCTTATCAGGAATGCCCGGGCTCTTAATCACCTCGTCGGCAGCGAGTATTTTTTCTTCGGTGTGGTGTTTCTCTTCCCAATCGATGCCGTAACTGTTGAGCAGGTTTTTGTATTTTTCCTTGATTTCGCCCATGTCGCTGAGCCAAACCTCAAAACCTTTCACTTTGGCGAGCACAGCAGCGCCTGCGCCGCTTTCGCCGCCTCCTAATACAACTATTCTTTTCTTGTTATCCATAACGTGAAATTGTTTATGTGATACTTTTGTGGATTTTCTTATCTAATCTTGAGTGTTACGAATGTCACCACAGCCAGGAATATTGCCACGAGAGTGAATCTCATCACAATCTTTGATTCTGGGATGGCTTGCAGCGGGCGCTGAATGATGGCGTCGATGCCAGCATTGCCAGGTTTCTGGAAGTGGTGGTGCAGAGGTGTCATCTTGAAGATGCGTCGTCCCACGCCAGTGCGTCGCTTGGTGTATTTGAAGTAAGCCACCTGTATCATTACAGAGAGGTCTTCAACGAAGAAGATGGCGCATAGGATAGGAATGAGCAATTCCTTGCGGATGAGGATGGCAAACACGGCAATCAGTCCACCCAGCGTGAGGCTGCCGGTGTCGCCCATAAACACTTGCGCAGGGAATGAGTTATACCAAAGGAAACCGATGGTGGCACCGATGAATGCGGCGGCAAACACCACCAGCTCTGCGCTGTTTGGTATATACATGATGTTGAGGTAACTTGAATATATCACGTTGCCTCCCAGATAGCACATTATGGCAAGTGCCACGCCTATCACCGCCGAGGTGCCTGTGCAGAGACCGTCGAGTCCGTCGGTGAGGTTGGCACCGTTGCTCACGGCTGTGATTACGAATATGGTGACGAGGATGAAGAGTATCCATCCGCCGGTCTGTGCGTGTTTGCCAAGCCACTTGGTGCACGAAGCATAGTCGAAGTTGTTGTTCTTCACAAATGGGATGGTGGTCTGTGTGGCTTTCTCGTTGGTGGTTTTGTGGCTGATAACCACTTCTTTGCTTTCGCGGTTTACCACCTCCACGTTTTCGCGCATCACGATGTCGGGGCTGAGATACATAGTGACGCCCACCACGAGTCCGAGTCCCACTTGACCTACAATCTTAAACTTGCCCTTCAGGCCGTCCTTGTTGTTGCGGGCGATTTTCAGGTAGTCGTCGGCGAAGCCCAGGCAGCCGAGCCAGATTGTGGAGAATATCATTAGCAGCATATACACGTTAGAGAGGTTGCCGACAAGCAGACATGGCACCACTATGGCAATGATAATGATGATACCGCCCATCGTAGGTGTGCCTTTCTTGCTCATTTGTCCTTCGAGCCCGAGGTCGCGCACGATTTCTCCCACCTGCATCAGTTGCAGGCGATTGATGATGCGGCGTCCGATGACGATGGAGATAAATAGCGAGAGCACGAGTGCAACGCCCGATCGGAATGTTATATACGACATGAGTCTACCTCCAGGGATGTCGTAGCTGCTGAGTAATTCGTAAAGACTGTATAACATGCTTATTTACAATTAATATGTGGAGTTTATGCTTTTTCGTCTTGGAAAATGCTGTTGATAACTTCTCTGTCGTCGAAGTGGTGCTTAACACCCTTCACTTCTTGATATGTCTCATGACCCTTGCCAGCCACAAGCACCACGTCGCCGGCATTGGCGAGTTGGCATGCCACGCGTATGGCTTCGCGTCGGTCGGTGATGGTGAGCGCTTTGCTGCGAGTGTCGTCGTCGAGGCCCGCTTGCATATCCTTTAGGATTGCTTCAGGGTCTTCAAAGCGAGGGTTGTCGCTTGTGAGAATCACACGGTTGCTGCGCTGAGCTGCTTCGCGAGCCATGATAGGTCGCTTGCCGGCATCGCGATTGCCGCCACAACCCACCACGGTGATAATTTCGCCCTTATTGCCGAGTACTTCCTTGATGCTTGAAAGCACATTGACGATTGCGTCGGGGGTGTGGGCATAGTCAACCACAGCTGTGTAGCCGCGAGGCGAAAGGAATGTCTGGAAACGTCCGGCCACAGGCACGAGCAGGCTCATCTTCACGAGCACGTCGTCCTCTTGCCAGCCAAGCATAAGGCATGTGCCATACACGGCTGTGAGGTTGTAGGCATTGAATTTGCCGGTAAACATCACCTCAAGGTCCTTGCCGTTGATGTTGAGCGAGGTGCCGTTGAGGCGGCTCTCCACGATGCGGCATTTATAGTCGGCAAGTGCGCGCAACGAGTAGGTGCGGCATTGCGCCTTGGTGTTTTGTGTCATTGTGAGGCCTTGCTTGTCGTCGATGTTGGTGATGGCGAAAGCGTCGGCTTGCAGTCCGTCGAAGAACGATTTCTTTGCATGGATATAGTTGTCCATAGTCTTGTGGAAGTCGAGGTGATCGCGAGTGAGGTTGGTGAAAATGCCTCCCTTAAAGTGCAGGCCGTTGATGCGGTGTTGCACGCAAGAGTGGCTGCTCACCTCCATAAATGCGTATTCGCAACCCTGCTCCACCATCTCGTGCAAGAGTTGGTTGAGTGTGAGAGGGTCAGGGGTGGTCTGCTTGGCATCTTGCTCGCTCTTGTGGATGATATTTCGCACGGTAGAGAGCAATCCAGCCTTATATACCATCAGTTCTGCCATTTCATAGAGCAGAGTGGCGATGGTGGTTTTGCCGTTAGTGCCGGTCACACCCACCAGAGTGAGGTGTTCAGAAGGGTGGTCGTACCACTCGCCAGCGATAAACGGAAGCGCTTCGGTGCTGTTTTTCACCACTACAAAAGTCACATCGTCGCTGATTTGCTCAGGCAGATGCTCGCACACTACGGCAGATGCACCTGCTGCTACCACGTTGGGTATGAATTGGTGGGCATCTACAGCCACGCCATTGACAGCCACGAAAAGCGAACCCTTTGCGGCTTTGCGGCTATCGCACACCACGTCGCTAATGGCTACGTCGGCATTGCCCACTATCTGTATGGGCTTGATGCTTTGTATTATTTGTCGGAGTGATTTCATCATATCTATGTTATATAAAAAGTATGTTGTCTGTCAATTTCTCAATAGCAGGTCGATGTGTTGACCTCGCTTATATGCTGTGCCTGGAGTGATGCTTTGCTTGGTAACGTAGCCGTTGCCGTGCAGGCGCACCACCAATCCGGCGCTCTCAAGTTGCGCTATGGCTTCGCGTGCGCTAAGCCCTTTCACGTTTGGTACTCCACCTTTGGCAGCCGCCTTGGGTGAGGCGAACGATTTCGCTCCGCTGATGCCGAGCGACGATGTCACGCGGCGGTGAAGGTCGTTGTGGTCGGAGGCATATATAGTTGCGGCAGCAGGCTTTTCTACGGTTACTGACTTTGCTTCCAGCCCGAGCAGCCCGTGGGCATACATCTTCTTTGCCACTTCAAGCATCACGCGTCCGCTACTGCCGGCAGCGCCGCGGTTGGCGCCGAGCATCACCACGATGCATGAGTACTTAGGATTTTGATAAGGGAAAAATCCGCAGAATGCCAAACGCTTGGTGGTGGTGTAGCGACCCTCTTTGGTGGTGTAGCAGGTGCCGGTTTTACCCGCAAGTTCCACTTTTTCGTCCTTGAGTGAGCGTCCGGTGCCGTGTTGGCCCCAAACCACGTCGTGAAGCATAATCTTGAGTTTCTCGGCGTTGACCGAGTCGCACACGTGTTGGCGCACATACGTCACTGGCACAATCGAGTCTGGCTCGCCAGCGCGCGAGAATTTCTTTACCAAGTGCGGACGCACATATCGGCCATGGTTGGCAATGGCGTTATACATGGCGAGGGTGCGCAGTGGCGGGATGAGTGTAGAGTAGCCATAAGCCATGCGGGTGAGCGCAATGCGGTCGGCGCGCTTGTTGCCCAGTCGTGCCACGCGAGGCAGTTGCTCACCTGCGATGCCGGTGTTGAATGGTTCGAAGAAGCCCATCTCTTCCAGACGGTCGCGGAATTTACCTGGGCTTTTGGCGTATTTCTTATCTTTTGAAAATCCTGAAGTGATGATTTTCGACATACCGATGTTTGACGACGTCTCCATGATTTGGCGTGGCGTGAGTGCGTCACCGCCGTGAGGGTCGTTGATGGCTCGGCCTTCGTAGATCACCGAGCGACCGGTGACAATAGGCGCGTTGATATCGCTCACCAATCCGTCTTCGAGAGCCATCATCATGGTTATCGGTTTCATGATTGAGCCCGGTTCGTAGCCAAGCACCGCGTGGTTTACGCCCTCCACATAGTTGTTTTCTTTGGCGTTCCACTCCAGGTTGCTGATGGCTTTTATTTCGCCGGTAGACACTTCCATAAGCACTGCGGTGCCCCATTGAGCGTCGCATTCAAGCAGTTGTTTAGATAGTTCTTCCTCCACGATGTCCTGCAGGGCAACGTTGATGGTGGTGGTGACGTCGTAGCCGGGTACGGCTGGCTCTTTCACGGTGTTAGCCATACCGGTGGTCACTTGCACCTTCTCGTATACACCCTTTTTGCCATAGAGATATTTGTCGAGCGCCATCTCCAGACCAGAGCGGCCATGTATTTCGTGTTCGTCGTTCTCGCCCACGCTACCTATGCTTCGCGAAGCCATTGAGCCGAAAGGCTTGGTGCGCGACACCATCGACGTGGTGTAGAAGCCGGTTTTGTTGCGTTTCCCCTTTAGGAAAGGGAATGTGCGCAGGCGTTTCACGTCGTTGTTGGTGAGCTTGGTGAATAGAGTGAATGCGCGGTTGGTGCGCTTGTTGAGTTGCTCCTCAAGCGCAGTGCGCCATTCGCGAGCCGACTTGCCTGGTCGGAAGTTGGCAAGGCTGTCGCTGAGCACGGGGATGGAGTCGCGCATCATTTTATCGTCGAGTCCCTCCGACTTGAAGTCGATGCAAGCGTTGAAAAACGATATGTCGGCAGCGAGAATGCTTCCGTTGTCACTATAGATATTGCCGCGCTTAGGCACGATAAGGCTTTCCTTAGTGATGAGGCTTTCGGCTTTCTCGTTCCATTTGTCGCTAGAAATCCATGTGGTGCGCAGGAGCTCCAGAAATATGAGGAAGGAGAATATCAGCATCAATGCTATCACCAGCTCAAATCGGAATATTATGTTTCTCTTGTTGTTCTGCTTCATACTATTTGAGATTGAAAGATGGGCTTTCTGGTGAAATGAGATCGATGCGCATAGTGTCTACGAGTCGCTTCATGCTGCTCTCGCGGATGAGCGAGTTGTAGCGAGCGCTTGCGTCCACTCTATTGGCTTGCTCCACGAGCAAGTCTTTTTCGAGGTGTTTTATTTCAGTGATTTTTGATTGGCAATCATATTTGTTGGCAATAGACATCAATATCATTGATATTACCACCACCACGAGCATCCAGTGTCGTTTAAAGAAGTGATAAGGCACAATCTGACCTTTGTAGAGGCGCACAAACAAGTGTTCGCTGCGTGATTCTTGCAGTGGTTGTCGTTTGTTGTCAGATTCTATGTTCTCCTTTTTTGCCATGATGCTTGATTATATGATTTTTCCTCAGTGTGTTATAGTCGTGTGGCTATTCTTAGTTTTGCTGATCGTGAGCGTGGGTTTCGCTCCACCTCCTCGTCGCTTGGCACAATCACCTTGTTGTTGACCAACTTGAATGGCGTGTCTACGCGTCCGAAGAAGTCTTTTTCCATTTTTCCCTCCACGTTGCCGCTTCGAAAGAAGTTTTTCACCAGTCGGTCTTCCAGCGAGTGGTAGGTGATTATCACGAGTCGTCCGCCGGGCTTGAGCACCTTCAGCGATTGGGTGAGCAGGGCTTTGAGCACCGATATTTCGTCGTTCACTTCGATGCGCAGCGCTTGAAACACTTGCGCGAGTTCTTTCTTCTCGTGTTGAGGCTTGATGAATGGTCGCACCACGTCGAGCAGTTGCTGCACAGTGGTGAGCGGTGTCTTGTTGCGGGCTTTCACTATGGCAGCCGCCATGCGTCGCGATTGCTTGAGTTCGCCGTAGAGATAGAGAATGTTGGCGAGTTGTTCCTCGGAATATTCTTGTAGGATGGCTTTTGCGTCGCGTTTGCTGTCTTGATTCATGCGCATGTCGAGGTTGCCGTCGAAGCGAAACGAGAAGCCGCGTTCCTTGTCGTCGAAGTGGTGAAACGACACGCCAAGGTCGGCGAGTATGCCGTCAACGCCTTCCACGCCGTGGTAGCGCATAAAATTTGATAGAAAAGCGAAGTTGCTGTGTACGAATGTAAACCGTGGATCGTCGATGCGGTTGGCATAGGCGTCCATGTCTTGGTCGAAACCATATAGGTGTCCGTTGGCGCCGAGATTTTGCACGATGGCACGCGAATGACCGCCGCCGCCAAAGGTGACGTCGACATAAGTGCCGTCGGGTTTAATATCCAGTCCGTCGATGCACTCGTTGAGCAGTGCCGGTGTGTGATATGTGATTTCGCCCATATAAAATAGATTTACAAATTCAAATCAATCTCTAATTCAATCATTATGGTGTAATACACTGATAATGTATTAGTTATACAAAAGGGTACAATACACCCGATATTCCGCCGTAAAGATAGGAATAATTCCGCTGAGTTTACATATCGGAATTTGATTTTTTGCCAAAAAGTTATTAACAACCTTAATAATGAGCGTGTAAGTGCGCATATTGAGGCTGATTTGCGTTTGTAAATGTGAAGGGTCTCCTTACGCCTCTTGTGTGGCGCGTAGAAGAGGGTAGAGCAGGGGTGCAATTAGAGTTGTTGCTTGAGTATTTCCACCAATTCTTTCACTCCCTGGGTGGCTGGTTTGGCTATCACGTGCAGGTTTGGCATCGATATGTTGGCTGGTTTTGGGTCGATGTAGTAGATTGGTGTGCCTGGGCGTGTGCAGTTGATAAGGCTTGCTGCCGGATACACCACGAGCGATGTGCCGATAACCACAAATATGTCGGCGTCTTGCACCAGATGCATTGCCGGTGTGAAGTTGGGCACGGCCTCCTCAAAGAACACTATGAACGGTCGCACAGGGTCGCCGTATTTGTCGCGTGTGGCGGTGCTTGTCTCGAGGTTGTCGGGCGAGAGGGTGTAGACGTGGGTTTCGTTTTTGAGCGATTGCATCTTCATCAGTTCGCCATGCAGGTGAAGCACTTTGGTGCTGCCGGCGCGTTCGTGCAGGTCGTCTACGTTTTGGGTGATGATTTGCACGTCGAAGTCTTTCTCGAGTTCGGCGAGGGCGTAGTGTGCGGCGTTAGGCTTGGCTTCAACGAGCTTTTTGCGTAGTCCGTTGTAGAACGTGTGAATAAGTTCTGGGTTTTTTAGGAAGCCCGTGTGGCTTGCCACTTCCATTACTGGGTAGTTCTCCCAAAGTCCGTCGGCGTCGCGAAATGTTTTGATGCCGCTTTCTGCGCTCATGCCGGCGCCTGTAGAGATAACAATCTTCTTCATAGCGATAAATGATTTGTTGCCTCAAATTTAGTGAAAATTGTTGAGAAGGTGGTTGAGTGTAGGCTGGAAAAATTTAGTCAAGGAGCTTTGGTGGGTATGGGGTAAAAGAAAAGTGCCGCGCTCAGTGATGAGCACGGCACTTAAGGATATATAATGTTCTTGTTTTATTATGTTCTGAACATTAGAGTTGTGGGCCAGCAGCAACAAGAGCCTTACCAGCTTCGTTGTTGGTGTACTTGTCGAAGTTCTTGATGAAACGAGCTGCGAGGTCCTTAGCCTTAACTTCCCATTCAGAAGCGTTAGCGTAAGTGTCGCGTGGGTCAAGGATTGCTGGGTTCACACCTGGAAGGCTTGTTGGTACTTCGAAGTCGAACATAGGGATCTTCTTAGTTTCAGCCTTGAGGATAGCTCCGTCGAGGATAGCGTCGATGATACCGCGGGTATCAGGAATTGAGATACGCTTGCCAGTACCGTTCCAGCCAGTGTTAACGAGGTATGCCTTAGCACCGCTCTTTTCCATCTTCTTAACGAGTTCTTCAGCATACTTAGTTGGGTGAAGTTCCAAGAAAGCTTGGCCGAAGCAAGCAGAGAATGTTGGAGTTGGTTCAGTGATACCACGTTCAGTACCAGCCAACTTAGCAGTAAAGCCAGAGAGGAAGTAGTACTTAGTTTGCTCTGGAGTAAGGATAGATACTGGAGGAAGTACACCGAATGCGTCAGCAGAAAGGAAGATAACGTTCTTAGCTGCTGGAGCAGAGCTACCTGGTTGGATGTTGTTGATGTGGAAGATTGGGTAAGAAACACGAGTGTTTTCAGTCACCTTCTTGTCGTTGAAGTCAATCTTGCCTTCAGCGTCAACAGTAACGTTTTCAAGAAGAGCGTTACGCTTGATAGCACCGTAGATGTCTGGTTCGTTTTCCTTGCTCAAGTTGATAACCTTAGCGTAGCAGCCACCTTCGAAGTTGAATACGCCGTTGTCGTCCCAACCGTGTTCGTCGTCACCGATAAGGCGGCGCTTAGGGTCGGTAGAAAGGGTAGTCTTACCAGTACCTGACAAACCGAAGAAGATTGCAGTGTTTTCACCGTTCATGTCGCAGTTAGCAGAGCAGTGCATAGAAGCGATGCCTTGCAATGGCAAGTAGTAGTTCATCATAGAGAACATACCCTTCTTCATTTCACCACCATACCAAGTGTTGATGATAACTTGTTCGCGGCTTGTTACGTTGAAAGCAACGCAAGTTTCTGAGTTAAGACCAAGTTCCTTGTAGTTTTCTACCTTTGCCTTAGAAGCGTTGTAGATAACGAAGTTTGGTTCGAAGTTCTTGAGTTCTTCTTTAGTAGGACGGATGAACATGTTAGTCACGAAGTGAGCTTGCCATGCTACTTCCACGATGAAGCGAACAGCCATACGAGTGTCAGCGTTAGCACCGCAGAATGCGTCAACTACGAAAAGACGCTTATTTGAGAGTTCTTTCTTTGCGAGATCCTTAACCTGTGCCCAAGTTTCTTCAGTCATTGGGTGGTTGTCGTTCTTGTAGCCTTCTGAAGTCCACCATACAGTGTTCTTAGAGGTTTCGTCCATAACGATGTACTTGTCTTTAGGTGAACGACCAGTGTAGATACCTGTCATTACGTTCACTGCACCAAGTTCAGTGTTTTGACCAACTTCATAGCCTTCGAGGCCTGCCTTTGTTTCTTCTTCGAAGAGAGTTTCGTAAGAAGGGTTGTACACAACTTCAGTAGTGCCTGAAATTCCGTACTTCAATAAATCTTCTTTGTTAAACATTTTACCCTAAAAAATATTTTATTGTGTATAATGAATTGAATTCACACATTCGTTTTGCGCCTCTTGAGCGGGCTTCGCCCGGAGTTCACGCTTATCGACCACAAAGTTAATACATTTATTTAGATAATGAAAGTGATTACGGAAAGATTTCTTTAATTTAATTTTCTTTTTCTTTTCGACACCTTTTTTTAGCAACTACGGCTTTGATGTGTTGGTGGTTAGAGCCAGATGTTGATGATGCTTTTCTGGTGCCTATGGCAGGGGTGAAATCGGGCGAAAACACGCGTGCGCATTGTGCTGAAAAGGTGTGTGTTTTACCAAAATCAGTCGCCGAAAATATGGATGGAAAAATTTTTTTGAAAAATATTGCGAAAAAATTTGGTGGAACGAAAAAGTGTATATACATTTGCAGTGTACTAATCAACTAATACACTACAATGGCGATTGGTGCGGAAAGATATAAAAATGTGAAACAAGAAATAATAGAATCAAAATGTTACAAGTAAAGAATCTAACTTACGGTTATCGAAAATCGCCAAAAAAGATTTTTAGTGATTTCTCGCTCGATTTTGAGCCGGGAAGAGTGTACGGGTTGCTTGGCCGCAATGGTGCGGGCAAGTCTACCTTGATGTATCTGCTTTCGGGGTTGTTGACTCCAGAAAAAGGAATGGTGCAATTTGATGGCAAGAACGTGCGCGACCGCCGCCCATCTACCCTCAGCGAGATTTTTGTTGTGCCTGAGGAGTTTGAGTTGCCATCGGTGAGCCTGAGAAAATATGTGGCGATAAATGCCCCTTTTTATCCCAACTTCAGTATTGACGACTTCAAAGCCCATTTGGCTGCGTTTGAGATGGACGACATGGATGTGAATCTCAAGTCGCTCTCTATGGGTCAGAAGAAGAAAGTGTTTATGAGTTTTGCGCTTGCTACCAACACGCGTGTGCTGCTGATGGATGAACCTACCAATGGGCTCGACATCCCAAGCAAGAGCCAGTTTCGCAAGATTATTGCCCGCGGCATGAGCGACGATAAGGTGATAGTGTTGTCGACCCATCAGGTGCGCGATGTTGATTCGGTGCTCGACTATGTGCTGGTGGTTGACCACAGCAAGGTGTTGCTCGATGCTTCGGTAGATGAGATTGGTAGCAAGCTGTCGTTTAAGTTGACACCGGATGTGACTGGTGCAATCTATTGGCAACCAACGGTGAATGGCAATATGGCAGTGCTGCCTAATGATGGCGGCGAGGAGTCGATGATCGACGTGGAGATGCTCTTCAATGCCACCTTGATGGCTCCAGAGCGCATGGCTGCGATATTTGCGAAAAAGTAAACTGCATTGAATCAACAAATCAGAAATTAAAAAACAGGAAAAATGAATACAACTATGAACGACGTATTTAGCATATCAAGAGTATGGCTTTTGCTCAAGAAAGACTTTACTGAGAATTATAAATTTTATGGCATTGGAGCCTTGGCATTTCTGTTTGCCATGGTGTCGGTGATGATATTGTGCTCGCCGGTGTTTTGCCTGCCGAACGGGGAGGTCGGCACGGCATTGGCCACCTTTCCTTTTGTGTATGTGTATACCATTGGTTGCGGTGTAGCCGCATCGCTGATGTTTGCGCAGATGCGCACCAAGCAAGGCAGGGTATCGCTGTTTACCATTCCTGCCACTACTGCCGAGAAATATGTTGAGCAGTTGCTGGTGTATGTAGTGGGCTTTGCGGTGCTATATGTTTGCTGCGTAGAGTTGGCTGAGCTTATCCGTTGCTTGGTGGCTCCGCTTGTGTGGGGTTCGCTGCCGGTTGACACTGGCAGGTTTATCAATCACTTTGCCACCGTTGATCTCTCGGAAGACCAGGACTTTGTTGAAGGGTTTTCGGCACTCGGATTTGGAGACGGCAACTTTGGCAAGTTGATGGTGTTTAGTACATTGGCTCAGATAGGTTTGTTCACTCTTGCGTCGGTGCTTTGGCCAAAGTATTCCTATATTAAGATGTATGCATTGAATTATGCTGTATCTATGGTGATAGGCTTGGTGATGTTGTCGTGCGTGTTTGTTTTCCATGCATCGATGGAAATTCATGATGTTTGGAAAACTGTGATACAGCCTTCAATATGGTTTAATGCGGTGCTTGCTGTGGCTACATTTGTGGCATCGTATTGGTTCTTCAAGCATAAAGATGTGATTCGCTAAATAAGGAGGGGGATAACGAATATGAATTTCAAGGAAAACAAACCGATATACATACAGATATCAGACCGCATAGCGGATGATGTGCTGTCGGGGGCGTTGAAGCCCGACGAGCGCATACCCTCGGTGCGAGAGTGTGCGGCCACGGTGGAGGTGAATGCCAACACGGTGGTGAGAAGCTATGATTTTCTTCAGCAGAAGGGCGTGATATATAATCGCCGCGGATTGGGCTACTTCGTATCGCCCGATGCCAAGGAGATTGTCACCAACATGCGTCTCGAGAGCTTGCTCGGCGAGGAACTCACTCAGGTGATGCGCCAGTTGGCATCGATAGGTGTGACTCCCGATGAGTTGCAGCGATTGTATGCCGATTTTTTGAAGAAGCAATAATCTCAGATATAGAGAAGTTAGACATTAATATATGTGGCGGTGCGCATTGGCGATGGCTGATGCGCGCCGTCGCTTATTGTGCGGTAATGTGGAGTAAAATGTGTATATTTGCAATATAAACTAAATCAGTATATTGGATGAAACTAAAACTTTTGCGTTTGTTCGTAGCGGCAGTAGTGCTTGCCACAGGTGTGATAATGGGAAATCGATGTGTGGCTGATGACGGCCAGTCGGCGCTGGCGTGTGCCACTACGGTGTTCTCGCAGCCGAATGTGCGATTTATGCACAAGGTGCGTGCAGTAAATCCTGGGGCAAAGGTGTCGGTGAAAAATCTGCCGAAAGGTCTGCGCTGGAATGCCGAGCGCTGTATAGTAGACGGCCGTGTGAAGCGCGAAGGAAAATATACATATCAAATAGTGGTGAACGAAGGTGGCAAGGTGTGCGAGGAGAATGTTTCGCTCACTGTGTCGAGCCGTTTGCCTTTGGCAGTGCCATTCATGGGATGGCTGTCGTGGAACTCGGTGCAAGATGAGGTGTCGGACTCAATAGTGCGTGCTGTGGTAGACCTTTTCAAGGAAAAAGGTCTGTATGAATGCGGATGGCGAGCAGTGATGCTCGACGACTGGTGGCATGCCACTCAGCGTGCAGCCGATGGCGCTCCGCAGCCAAATGCCAAGCGTTTCCCTCAGGGCATCGCGGCTACAGCCAAGTATGCTCACGACAATGGTATGCTGTTTGGCATCTACACCGATGCTGCGCCAAACACTTGCGCTGGTGCGTTCGGTTCGTATGGCTTTGAGAAAATCGATGCCCAAACCTATGCGAAGTGGGGCGTGGACATCGTGAAATGCGACTATTGTAATGCTCCTGAAGATGTGGTTACAGCCAAGGTGCGCTATAGGGCGATGGCTGATGCTTTCCGTGAGGCTGGCTATGGCACCATCCTGTATATCTGCGAGTGGGGTGAGCGAGAACCTTGGAAATGGGGTGCAGAAGTGGGCGGTAGCTGCTGGCGTATCTCGCAAGACGTGCGCGATTGCTGGACTGGCGTAGGCACTGGCGAAGGTGTGGTGCAGAGCATCCGCGATATGAAGGGTATTTCGGCCTATCAAGGTGTAAACCGTTTTAACGATGCCGATATGCTGTGCATCGGATTGCATGGCAAGGGTAAATCGTCAAACGACCTTTGCGGCGGCAAGGGCCCGGGCATGACGCAGGATGAATATCGTACACAGTTTGCGCTGTGGTGTATGTGGTCGTCGCCGATGGCTTTGTCGTTCGACCCACGTAGCCCTTATATCACCGAGGATGATTATGAGATGCTGCGCAGCAAGGCGCTTATTGCCCTCAATCAAGACCCGATGGGGCAGCAAGCTGACCTTATCAGCGATGTTGATGGCATGCTTGTGTTTGCCAAGGATTGTGAGAACGGCGACATCGCCATATCGGTGACAAATATAAATGAGGATTCGCGCGAGGTGGCTGTTGACCTTGGAAGTATTCCTGGGTTGAAGGCTGGTAAGGCTTATCAATGCCTTGATGCGTGGACCAATAAGATAGTGGGCAAGGTGAGAGGGTCTATTTCTACCACTGTGCGCTCACACGCCACCCAGGTGTATCGCTTGTCGGCACGTTGAAAAGCGTGATTTCCGATGGGACTCACAAGGAGAAGGGGCTATTTTTGCGGAAAATCATACGATTAATGCAAAAAAATGGCGTGAAATAGTTGGTAAATGAAAAAAAACTTGTAACTTTGCAACCGCAAAAAGGCCCAGATGGCGGAATAGGTAGACGCGCTGGTCTCAAACACCAGTGGGGCAACCCATGCCGGTTCGATCCCGGCTCTGGGTACAAGCAAAGTACCGTAAAAAGCATCGTGAGTATTACTCGCGATGCTTTTTTATCCCAATTCGGTCATTATGGCTTGGAAGCGTTTCGGAATTTTAGAAGCACAGATTTTATGGGGATTTCCGTGCTGCCCAAAAATGCTCGCTGGTAGGGACGCGGCATGCCGCGTCCGCACCCGAATGGCGACTACCACCTTGATTACCATCGCATTATGCGGACGTGGCATACCACGTCCCTACCCACAATGCATCTCCAAACGCAAGTGATATCCATCCACAAAATCAAAAAAATCTGCCCTATCTGCGGTATCTGCGTGAAACCCAATACCACCATCCGCGTGAAATTCAAAACCGGCATCTGCGTGAACATACTGTAGAGTCCAACAGCAAGTGCAAAATTAGTAAAAGTGTTTAAAGAAACGATC
>ERZ780141.721-NODE-721-length-23171-cov-25.867667_pt1 | contig 23171 bp, 25 predicted proteins | sample MGYA00433080_ERZ780141 | MGnify/ENA primary metagenome ERZ780141 (study PRJEB29588, sample SAMEA2154047) | human gut metagenome | biome: human gut; feature: human-associated habitat; material: faeces | place: Denmark | collected 2008/2010 ... | reverse complement strand
GGTTGTCGAAGCGAAAAAGTGTAAAAATTTTCGTAGAGTAAACCACTCTACGAAAACGCCGCCGAACCCTTTGATTTTATTGGGTTCCGGCGGTTTTCTGACGGCTTATCCTGACGGTTTATTTTGTGGTCAAAAGCACTGAGAGACGATTCATGTTCGCCTGTTTCAGATCCATTGAGGGATGAACATATCGGTTCAGCGTGATATTCACATTTGCGTGTCCCAGTATCTCGCTCAGGCTTTTTATATCAAAACCGAGCTCAATACATCTCGTGGCAAAAGTATGCCGGAGAGCATGGAAATTCAGATCTGATACCCCACACTCGTCTATTACAGTTTTGAACTGATTCTCCATACTCCTCGGCTCGATATAGCTGTGAATCATCCCAGTAAGAAGAAACGCTTCATTCTGCCTTTTGACAGGGATAAGCAGTTGAAGCATTTCTGTCGGAATGGGTATTTTTCTTATCGAGCACTCGCTTTTCGGCGGTCCTATTACCACCCTCGTCTTTTTACCGTCTTCTCCCTCCAACTGGATGCGTTGCATGGTTTGATGTACAAAAAGGTACTGCTCATCAAGGAAAATGTCGCCCCATCTGAGAGCGCAGACTTCTCCTATGCGCATCCCGGTATACAAACAAAGAAGAATGCCAATATTACATGGACTTGGATTGTCGCAAAGATGCCGACTCAAAAGAGATTGCTCAGTTTTGCTGAATACCTGCATGGGCTTTTTCTGCTCTCTCACGGAGACATCCTTTATATCTGCAACATGGAGTCCCCGCTCTTTTCTCGCGTATTCAAGGATATTCTTAAGAATGGAGATAGCACTGTTGACTGTTTTCGGAGCAAGCCCGGTCTTTGCCTTACCTCCTGTCAACAGCAGATCTCTGGAAAATTGCTGCACCTCGTTGCGTGAAATATCCTGGATTGCAGCACTGCCGAATCTTGGATTCAGATACAGCCGTAGCATATTTGCGTACTTTGAATAACTCGATGCTTTCAATTCCGGCTGCTGCTGACGCAACCATTCTGATGCGACGTTCTTGAAGGATGTTACCGACGATCCGAGAGACTGCACCGATTCCAATACGGCTTCAAGCTTTTTCTCGGTCTCCTCATAGGTTTTCCCGAATACATACCCATATTTGGTTTTTTCTTCGATTTTTCCCTTTGAGTACCGTCCTTCCCAGCGTCCGTCTTTTCTTTGATATATGTTTTTGCCGTGCCTTGGCATGGACATCACCTCCACTCCTATTTTACTGGCAGGGTGAAGACTCATAGGTGTTCACGGGCATTTTCTCAAAATTTTCTGAAAATTTACAAAGTCGCTGCTGTAGACATCTTGACAGCAACAGGGACAGAGTGTATAATAATATTAAGTCGAATGAAGTCGGATTTCGTAGAGTGGTTTACTCTACGAAATATTGACAGCTTCGATCACTAACAGGATGCTCATCTCATCCTTTCCATGCAGGACTAAGGTACCTCTACAGTGGCTTGCTGGGAGCGCACCCGGTCTGAATATAACCACCACTTTATGAAAGGGTTGCTTGAAGGAAATTCTTTCAATGGCGAAGCTTATCCAAAATGCAATACTGTTACTGCCTTTTTTGTGAAACATCCAAATGTAGAAAGGTGGCTTCTCTTCTGGAGAAAAACGGATTAGAACGAGCGTTTTCTCCTCAGATAGTCAGGAGGCAAAGAAAAAAGGGCAAAAACATCGAATCAATGTTTGATCTTCTTCCCGGCTATGTATTTGCCTACTCAAGTCGACCTCTAAAAGAACTATCACATTTAAAAGTGGACGGTGTTATCAGGCTCCTTGGGTCTCCAGAGAACGCCTACTGTCTTATTGAGGAAGACCAGCTTTTTGCTTTGAACTTATTAGAAAGAAACGGACTAATAGATGTCCTTAACTTGCTTCAGGTCGGAGATGTTGTGACGCTTTCTGATAAACTGTTTTTAGGGCGAGAAGGTAAAATCATTCAGATTGATTATCGTAAGCAAAGGGCAAAAGTAGCGTTTGATTTTGCTGGAGTTTCATGGAATTGCTGGGTTGCTTGTAACCTTATTCTTTCAACACTCTGAATCAGTTAACACACTATCTTTTTTGCTGCTGAAGTATAAGGATACTAATGAAAATAAAAAGGAGGATTCCGATGAAGCAAAGTGTTAGCGAAGATGATTACAGAAATCATCTGATGGAAATGCTTGTATATGAGTTGCCTGTTCTTCGAGCGAGGTTGGGTATTTCACAAGCGGAGTTGGCAAAAAGAGTTGGGATATCAAGACAAACTTATAACAACATTGAAACGGGGAAGAAAAAGCTCAACTGGCTTACATTCAATGCTTTAATTGAAGTCTTTAAAACTAATGATGAAACAAGCTCAATGCTTGAAAGAATCGATGGGTTTGAGAGCGAGCTTTTACTTGCATTAGGTTCAACGCTTGAGGAAGGGGAAAAAATCGAAAATGCCGCATTGTAACAAAAAAATGATATCTTTCTTTTTGACTACTAAGTGTAATCTCTGCTGTCGGTATTGCTATAACGCAAAAGAAAGAAATGAGATAGAAGAACAAACAATACCTCTTGAGGTTGCATTTGCAGGTATTGACTGGTATTTCGCAAACAATAATAGCCGTCATATTCGCTTTTATGGACCGGGCGAACCATCACAGGAGTTTGATAAGATGGCGAGCATTACGAGTTACGCAAAAAATCACCCTAATCGCGGAAACGATGTTACAGTTGAAATACAGACAAATGGTGTTTTTACACCAAGCATCCGTAATTGGATGCTTGACAACATGAACATTATTTGGATGTCTTTTGATGGTATGAGAGAGATTCAAGATTATAACAGACCTCTCAATCCCAAATATAAACATGTTTATGGAGGAAAAACTTCTGCACAGGTGCTGGAAGAGAATGTTCGCTGGTTAATTGAAAACCGAGGAAATCGTGACTTGATGGTCGGAGCAAGAGTGACGATAACAGACAAAAATATAGACAAGCAAAAAGAAATGGTCGATTATTTTTATGATCTTGGCATTCGTTACGTCTGGACAAATCCCTTGTTCTACAGTGTTGGAAAAGTTCCCGTTTGCCAAGATGAAGATAAAAAGCGCAACTATCATTTTGATATGGAGCAATATCTTGATAACTATATAGAAGGCTATCAGTACGGCAAATCAAAGGGCTTGTTCTGGGGGAGTTTCTTGACTATCAATTTTGATGGAAGTTCCTACTATCATTGTAGGTGTTGCACGCCGTTAAGTGCGCCTCATTTCACTCCAGACGGATATATTTCTTCTTGTGATATGGTTGTGTTGGGCTCGGAACCCTACCATATGAGTCCGTTTATTGTTGGTCGATGGGACCAATCCAAAAAGGAGTTTGTTCTTGATTATGAAAGAATAAATGCGCTTAACGAAAGAAAATCTGTCAACATGAAACATTGCAAAGGATGTCCCGTTCAGATGCATTGTGGCGGATACTGCTTGGGGGAGACTGTAAATGAAACCGGAAGGCTTGACGGACAAAACCCAATAAAATGTGCTGCTGTAAGATATCTTTTTAGTCAATTGGGTGAAACTGCCCCATATCCGTACTTGCATCCATAAATACAGGTGGTGATTGCGTGGAGTACGACAAACTCACTAAAGAAGAGCTGATTTCCCTTTTAAGGGAACTTGAAAGCCAAAGAGCTTTTACATATGAAGATCGCATGAAACTTGAAATCTTGGATCAATCACCTTTTACAATATGGGCAAGTGACAGGGATTGTAAGATAACTTTCTGGGATGGACAATGTGAACACCTCTATGGTTATACTCGTGAACAAGCAATTGGTCGAGATTATGTTGACTTATTTGTTGATGTTGACGAACAGGCTGCCGCAAGGGATGATCAGTTAAAAATAATCGATCATGGTGAGGTGTTTCACAATATTGCTAACGATCACGGAAGAGATGGTAATATCCTACACCTAATTACCAACTGCAGGAGAATCCATGACATTAGAACCGGTGAGTGCTGGAATGCAGAAATGGGGCTGATTATAGATTACTTTGAAGATGAGAGGGAGCGCCTTAATCAGGTTATTGCTGAGAGCAGGAAAGTCAAATCGTGCGTATCTCAGTTCTTAGCCAGCGTCAACCAGGACAGGGAGCAATTTGCTGATAGAAAGAAAGCTATTAATTCTTCGATCCGAACATACGAACGTATCGCCATTTCTCGCGGTAAACGCCGTGATTTCAAAAGAAGTGTTGCAGCTATTCAAGAGGAAATAAAAGGAATCGAAGAATGCTTGAATACGACTATCGACAAATATTTTGATTTAATTCAGGCCTGTAGGACATACGACTCGTGTGAGCAAACCAGATTGGAGTTTATGAACACATATGCCGAGATATTAGATCGTTTTGAAGACGTCGTGTTAGATATTGAGGAGATTGCTCAAGAATTGGATTGCTCAAGTAGTGTTGTGTCTGGCAGAGACGCAGTTATGCGTGAGGCGAGTGTTAAAAATGGGTTGTTAATCAACTATGCCCACGATCTGTTGATGAAAGCCGAAGGAGAAATAACCGAATACAAGGGAATAAATGCAAGGGCCGATTCAGAAAGGATGCGGCTTCTTGTTGGAAGACGGGATAGAATTCAAAGTATAAAGGAAAGAATTGACGCCTTTGTTGACCAAATCTATGCTCAACTTCTTAGTGCGGAAACAGATAATTCTGTGCAACAACTCAGGGTAGAGATGGAAGATGGTTTTAAATCTTTCGAGGCAGAGCTTAAGACAATAAAGGAGGAAATGGATTGATTATATGAATTGGATTTACGAGCACATTTGTATTCCCTTGATGCAGATTAATAACAACGTATACACCTTTTTAAGCGGTATACTTATTTCCCTATCAACTAATATTTTTACCACGCTTTGCTTTGAAAAATTTGAGTTGGCTAAACAATGGCACATATATTTAGCGACTTTGCTGTTCGCTGCGTCTGGAGCCATATGTATATTTCTGGCCACCAAAATGACACCATACCAAAACTACATTATCAGCAAGCAGATAATTGATTTATCTGAACGAAGAAATGTAATTCGAGATGCAACTTCTGAAAGAAAATGGATTTGGGTGTTGTCTTACTTTGTATTGATTGTTACAACACTTGCTGGTACTGCTTTGCTGGTAGTCAATTACGCCATTATCGGCTCATAATACTAACATAATTAATGGAGGAAAACCAAATGAAAAAGGCACTTGTAACTGGAGTTTCTTGGACGACTGGCATTGGATTTGCTGTTACACAACAGTTAATCAGGGACGGATACTTTGTTTATGCTGTATATCATAGCGCTGAATCAACAGCGAAGGAATACTACGACAATCACCCAGACAACGTCGAGTTTGTCCAGTGTGATCTTGCTGACCGTGAGTCGGTCTCTCGTCTGATTGAAAGGTTCTCCGGTATAACCCTCAACGCCATTATCAACAATGCTGGCGCCTTCAGTGGCGGTGAAGACATCGACAACTACGATATGGAAACGTGGGATTCGGTTTTTGCTGTGAATGTCAATGCCCCTCTCATGCTCAGTGTTGGACTTAAGCCCAATATGGAAAAAGGGTCCGTCATTATCAACATGGTAAGCACCGATGGTTTAAAGGGGTCATTTTCCAGCATGGCGTATGCAGCAAGTAAAGCGGCTCTTATCAACTTGACGGACAGTTTAGCCATCAACTTCGGGTATGATGAGAAAAAAATACGTGTTACGGCAATCTGTCCCGGATGGGTCAAAACATTTGATGAAAAAGACCCGAGCTCATCTGAAATGGTTCCCTTTATTTCCAGAAGCACGGGTTCTCAGCTTTGTCCGCTGGGAAGGTTTGCAAACCCTGAAGAAATTGCAAACGTTGTGAGTTTCCTGGTTTCTGATAAAGCCAGCTTTATATCAGGAGGTTTTGTGCCTGTCCACGGAGGATATAACGCTGTCTCGTTTGATATGTATGCTGAATCAGGAAGGGCCTTTGAAGGCTATCATCCTGAGGAAGCAATTGATATTCAGAAAGCAAAACTGTTATAAGAAGGCAGAATGCCTCAACCGATTATAGAGGGAGGGACACTCTAATGGATGGACCAATTGCCGAATATTTATCGCACAAAGGAACAATTGCGATGTTTCCGTTCAGGAACGATATCTGGAGAGAAAACGCAAGGTATATGCAGGATTACATGTGCGGTCTGGTAGATATTATTTCAAAATATGAAACGGTCTTTTATTTCTGCGATTTGCGTTTTGCTGCTTCTCTAAGAGAACGATACAAAAACAACATTAACGTTGTTGTAATTACCGCTGAATACGATGATATTTGGGCAAGAGATATTGGTCCGTCCTTTATCAAAACTAACGGCAATATAAAATGTGTTGACTGGAGTTTTAATGCTTGGGGAGGACTCAAAGAAGGATCATATTTCCCTTGGGATAAAGATGATGCATTTGCTTCTGTTGTCGCTCGATACTTTGGGCTTGAATGCAATCGTTCGTCACTAATTGTTGAGGGTGGTGGCATTATTACCGATGGAGTGGGAACATTGTTTACAACTCGCAGTGTTTTGCTGAATCGTAACAGAAATCCTTTTTTAAAGCAAATAACTGTTCAAAATCAGCTTTGCACCGCCAGTTGTGCGGCAAGAGTAATCTGGTTAAAACAAGGACTTGCATCAGATGAGACAAATGGACACATCGACAATGTTATATCGTTTATAACTGAAAAAGATGTTTGCCTTGCATGGACAGATGATAAGAATAGCCCAAATTATACAAGGCTAAGAGCAATAGAAAAAACTTTGAAAAGTCTTAAGAACCTAAATGGAGACCCATACATCGTTCATCGTATTCCTCTACCTCCGATGCAGTATATGACAGAGAATGAATCTAACGGCTTATGTAAGGCTAATTCGATTGACAGAAATGCTGGAGACCTTCTTCCTGCATCTTATTTGAATTTCTACATGATTAACAGTGCTGTTCTAATCCCTTCTTTTGGGTGCGAAACAGACGAGGTAGCATTTAGCCTCTTTAAAAGTCTTTTTAGAGATCGCGAGGTAATACAGGTTTACAGCCGTGAACCGTTGTTGGGTGGCGGTGGGATCCATTGCCTGTTGCATGAAGTTCCAACGCTTGAATAGGAGTCAATTGTGATGAAATCAGTAATGAGCAAAAAGATTGAAGTACGAGGAAGTTCCATAGATAAAAAGGGAATGTTCGCAAAGGAATTAATACACGCCGGTGAAATAGTCTATATCAAAGGCGGACATATTCTTTCAAGAAGTGAACTGTTCTCGTCTGGTGTCATCAACAGTTATCTTCCAATCTCAGATGACTATTTTCTGGGGGCGATTTCTGCCGAAGAGGAAGACGCAATTAAACTCTATAACAACCATTCGTGTGATCCGAATTGCGGAATGCATGGAGAAATAACCTTCGTGGCAATTCGAGATATCCAGCCAGGAGAAGAACTCACAGTAGATTATGCATTTATTGACAACGAGGATTATTCTTTTGAATGTCAGTGTGGATCTGCAAAATGTCGACATACAGTCACAGGCTTTGACTGGAAAATCAAACGATTGCAAGATGAATACTACCCCTATTTTGCTCAGTATTTGAAGGATAAAATTGATATGGACAGAGCTGAATCTGATGAATGATAAAGGAGGGGAGGTGAAAAGATATGCCAATTGTAGCAGGTCAAGGAATGGGCGAATACTGCGTTGATATCGTAATGTGTATTGATGCAACAGGCAGCATGGCACCGATTATCAATGAAGTGAAGGATAATGCAATGTCCTTCTATCAACGATTTATTGACTCCATGGAAGAGAATGACAAGGACGTTGCGGAGCTGCGAATTAAAGTTATCGTTTTCCGAGACTATATCTGCGATTCAGAGCCGATGGTGGAGTCGTCTTTCTTTACGTTACCAGAACAGAACTCTGCTTTCAGAAGCTTTGTGAGCAGTATTGAAGCGTGTGGCGGCGGCGATGGTCCCGAAAACGCATTGGAGGCGATTGCGCTTGCTTTGAAATCCAAATGGACAACCTCCGGGTCGAAAAGACGTCATGCTATCCTTGTTTTTTCTGATGCACCTGCTCTCGCTTTGGGAGAAAGGGCGGGATGTCCCAATTACCCCACCGGACTACCAAAAACGATTGCTCAACTTGGAGCCTGGTGGGAAGGCACAGATCAAAGTCTCGGAAGCACTTATCAGCCCAAGGCTGGTCGTTTGGTTGCTTTTGTTCCCAATGCAGAACCATGGACCGAATTGCAGGCTTGGAACAGATACTGGCCGGCCTTTTCCCCTGCAGGAACCGGACTTCCTGATGTCGATATCCAGTCAGCAATTGACTTGATGGTGGGATCGTTCTAAACAGTTACATTTTTTTAGCAAAGGAGTTTCTATTATGGCAGGACAACAAATGGGCGAATACAATGTCGATATTGTGATGTGCATTGATGCGACAGGCAGCATGGCTCCGATTATCGACGAGGTTAAGAGTAATGCCATCTCTTTTTACCAGAGATTCGTTGATTCTATGGAGGAAAACGATAAAGATGTTGCGCAGCTTCGCATCAAAGTTATCGTTTTTCGCGATTACGGTTGCGATGATGAGCCGATGGTTGAGTCATCGTTCTACACTCTTCCCGATCAGAACGAAGAGTTCAGAAGTTTTGTAAACGCTATTGAGGCAAAAGGCGGCGGTGACGGTCCTGAAAATGCACTTGAGGCAATTGCTCTTGCTCTCAAATCGGATTGGACCACAGGTGGCTCGCGTCGTAGGCACGCCATCCTTGTATTCTCAGATGCTCCCGCCCTCTCTCTCGGTGAGAGGTCCGGAGCTTCGGCATATCCCAGCGGTTTACCGGAGAATCTTGCTCAGCTCGGTGCATGGTGGGAAGGAACAGACCAGACGCTTGGCAGTACTTATCAGGCTAAAGCCGGTCGTCTTGTTGCATTTGTTCCGAATGCTGAACCTTGGACAGAGCTTCAAGCCTGGAACAGATACTGGCCTGCGTTTTCGCCAGCCGGGACAGGACTTGAAGATGTCGATATCCAATCAGCCATCGATCTTATGGTCGGCTCATTCTAAAACTAAGGAGGTTTAAAACTATGGCTGGACAACAGGGAATGGGCGAATACAACGTTGACATCGTAATGTGTATCGATGCCACGGGTAGTATGTCCCCGATTATTGATGAGGTGAAAGGAAACGCAATCTCCTTTTACCAGAGGTTCGTTGATTCCATGGAAGAAAACGACAAGGAAGTAGCTCAACTGCGCATTAAGGTTATCGTTTTCCGTGATTATGGTTGCGACGATGAACCTATGGTCGAATCGCAGTTTTATACGTTGCCTGACCAGAACGATGAGTTCAGAAGCTTCGTAAGCTCCATTGAAGCAAAAGGCGGCGGAGATGGTCCGGAGAATGCACTTGAGGCGATCGCTCTTGCGCTGAAGTCGGACTGGACGACCGGTGGATCAAAGCGTCGTCACGCCATACTCGTTTTCTCTGACGCTCCCGCTCTGCGTCTTGGTGAGCGTTCAGGATCTTCTTCCTATCCCAGCGGATTGCCGACGGACATTGCACAGCTCGGCGCCTGGTGGGAAGGAACTGATCAGACGCTTGGTAGCACATATCAGGCTAAAGCCGGTCGTTTGGTTGCCTTTGTACCCAATGCGGAGCCTTGGACTGAGTTGCAGGCATGGAATAGATATTGGCCCGCATTCTCCCCCGCTGGAACTGGTCTCCCCGATGTTGATATTCAATCTGCAATTGATCTGATGGTCGGTTCATTCTAAAAACCTATATGACCGGAGCAGATGTTATTATGAGCACTGCTCCGGTCTATTGGATTATGAAGTTTGTTTTTTTAAGAATGCACATAGCAGCTTTGTGTATTCTTAAGAGAATTAACCGAATTAATGATAAGGAGAATTTGTATGGAGTTAACGGTTTACAGACAATCTTCCAAACAAAGGCCGGACGGTACGATAGTTTATAAGGGTGAGGATGCTCGACCGTTCGTGGATGATCAGATATTTTTTGTTGCGGATGGATTGGGCGGCGCAGCAGCTATCCGTCATCAGCAAATCAATCCAGATTTGTTTGATCGAGAGAAATTGATGGATGTCCTCTTCAGTGGTGTTTATGAAGAATATGATGACGAAAGATTTGTAAAGTATGTTACAGACTCTTTCTTTGAATTGTTTGCTGTAAAAGATTGTTATACGGAAAACATCAACAATATCAAGAAAAGCGGTTATTTTGCCTCTCGAATCGTGACCGCCATTCTGTTACACGAGATGATTTACGATAGCAATCTTAATCCCCTGAAGCTGTTTGAGTTGTTCAACTCCGTGGAATCTTCCGAGAGAAAAGCCGCAGTGTTAAAAAAACTTGGGGATTACTTTGCGACGAAGATCAGAGACGATATGCGTAAGATAGCAAAAAACGCAAATTTGTTTTATGAATCGTCGTACAGCGGTCTTGCTTTGCTTGGAAGCACTTTGTGCGCAACGATTTATCATGAAAAAGAAGACACAGTCGAAGCTATTTATTTAACAGCCGGCGATTCAAGACCCTATGTATGGACTGAAGCTGATGGTCTTTGTCAGATCATCGAGGATCAGGAGGGCGAGGACGGCGGAATGACTAACTATATAAAAGCCAACGATGGAGAAACATTCGGGATCAGATGTAACTATATGCAATTCAAAAAACCCTGTGTGTTGTTTAATGCAAGCGACGGTTGCTTTGATTCCGGTTATTTCCTGTCTCAGATGGCATTTGAAAAGTTGATCCTTGAAAAAGCTATAGAATCGAGTGATATCACTTCGATGGGTGAAAGCATCTATGAAACATTCCTTACATATGGCAAACATGATGACAGCAGCACTATAGCGATGAAGGTTTTCGGGTACGATTCTTTTTCAGCGTTTCAGAGCAGTGCCTCGCGCAGACTTGAAGGGATTCAGGTTGAGTATTTATCCAAGTTCCCTGATGTTCTGGAGCACGACTATGTTTCCGAATATGGTGAAAGTACTGCGAGGATGCCCCAGCGTCTTTCAGGCATCAAAACCAAATTTGAAGGGGAAACCGCCGTCCGAGACTTCTGTGTCGAACAAATGAGAAGCGGAAAGTATCCACCTTATGAATCCCGACTTCGCAGCATTGATGAAAGAATAGCCGAAGCACAGCAACAGATAGCCAGAGCATCGAAGAACATAGAGGATATTGTTGCAAGAAACTATATCAGATTCATTCCGTTACAGGCTCGTGGAGAAAGCTGGGGCGAAAAGCGTACCATTTCCAGAATTCATGGCATTGATGAGAAACACCAACGTGAGTCGGAGGATTTCGTTTCTTTGATTGAGGGGTATCGTTCGGATTTTGACGATACAACAAAACGACTGAAATTTGTTATCGAACGGATTTTTGAAATCGGTGTGCCATCCGATTTTTCTGACTATGATGAAATCAGTATTTCCGTCGTAGAAGAATGTGACCGTTCCATGGAGGCGCTTTTCGATTTCTTCTACTCGGTAAAGAAAAAAAAGCAGGGTGCAATCCGTCAGTTAGCTCAACTGCGGAAAGACTATATTGCGCAGAATCTCAAATTAGCATCCGGGAATGAGGAAAATCTCCATAGAATATGTGACATGATTGTTTCAGGCGGCTTGGATATTGAGACAATTCGTAGCAGAATTCTTCAAGACGATTTTGAGAATCTTAAACAAGAGTTGGCGAAGATTAAAGATGCGGAGAAGCTTGTTTCTTCGTTGAACAAGGAAGAAAGAGTGAAAGCGTTCCAGGAATGCTTGAGTGCATATTGGGAAGAAAACTATGTAACAATTATCGCCGCTGTTGTTTCCGATTCTTCTGTTTCTGTTCCTGATGACTTGAGAGTTGAAGCAAAAGCTATTGTTGATGAGTTGAAGGCGCAAACGGATGAATTGAAAAGCAAAGCGGAATTGCAGTCACAATTGTTCCAGCAATACGACGCTTCATACGGACGCTATCTTGGAGGTATACAAGAATGATGTTTCACGGCTACGAATTAACCAGTGAATGGAAAAACAGTCAATGTGGTCAAACTGCTAAAGCGCGCAAGGGAGGCAAAGGTTATTTTCTGAAGAAATATCAGACCCCCGTTGCTCCATTGAACAATGGAACGTTGGATGCCAAAACATTTGCTCATAATAAAAAACTCTTTGAAGAGTTTGTTGATACAAGAAAAAGAGTCAATGCTACAATCCGCACTATTGCCGGTCCCGGCGGAAACATCGTTATCCCTTGCGATGAGTTTATCGAAGGGAATCAGTATATTGAAGCGGCAGAACTTGTAGATGGCGTTGTCGAAGAGGACGAACTCGAGGGGGTATTGGCCAGCCTTTCGGTCGATGTAAAAAAGCTCTTGATGCAAACAGCGGCCGGAGCCCTTTTCAGCGTTCACAGCAAAAAAATAGTTCATAGCGACCTTAAGCTCAAGAATGTCCTTCTTGTCAGAAACAGTACTGGGAATTATGTTGCAAAGCTTATTGATTTTGACAGCAGCTACTTTGTTGATGAAAAGCCCGATGAGGTCGTTGGAACAATTGATTACTACTCTCCCGAACTCGGAGCTTATGCGGATGCAGAAGATGATCGGGAAGAAATGGGGAAAAAGCTGACTGAGAAATCTGACATCTTCTCCCTTGGCCTTATTTTTCATTTCTATCTTAGCGGAGCACTTCCGACTCCGGTATCGCTAACTGAACGTCTTCGTAAGCGTCAGGCGAAAGGAAAGGTTATTTACTGTTGGATTGCCCTGAACAGCGGTTGTGAACTTCAAATCAGCCCCGCCATAAAGAGTCCGAAGTATATCTCTCTTATCCGCGATATGTTGAGCCTTGATCCTGATGACAGACCTTCTGCATCCGAAGTTCTCAGACGATTAAGAGAGGCTGAGCCTGTCATTGAAGAGCCGTGGCCTGATCATTCAATAATACTTGACAAAGACAAACTGAAAGCAGACGGAATTGTAGGTTTAAGAAAGCAGACTGTAGCGGGTCAGAAAAAGTACGAGCTGCTGTTTTCAGACGGTAAGAAAACTACATTAAGCCAGGACGAACTTATTTCCAGAAAGTATGTCAAAATCATCGCTCCGGTTGGTTTTTGTGAACCTTGGAGCGAACACTGTATAGAGTTTGATGTTGATCGTATAAAGAGTCGAGGGTTTATATCCGGGGAACAGGCTGTTCTGGCTGGTGTTAAAGGATACAACTTCTACAGATCTGATTCTACCGCGACATTCTTTAAGCTCGAAATGCTTCTTGCAATGAAATATGCACGGAAGGTAATTTCTACAGGCGGAATAGATACAGGAGCGGATTCACCTTGGCCTGAACATAATATTGCTTTTGATTCTGATGCAATTAACGCACGAGGGTTTATTAACGTAAAAAGAGACTCTATGGGAGGAATCAAAGGGTATCGTTTTACAAAACCGGACGGCTCCACTCAATTCATCCGTGTCGAAATGGTTCTTTTACAAAAAATGGCCAGAAAAAAATAAAACAGCGGGAGGTCGTATCATGAGTTGGGTTTGCCCTAACTGTTCTAACTCTAATGACGAAGATCAGACAAGCTGTTTTGTCTGCGGTATGGATCGGCCTGCCAGTTCAGCCGTTTCACTCTCAAGTGAAGATGATTGTAAAATCGTTTTTTCGGACTTTGAAGCGTTCAGGGAATCTTTAAGAGAACTGTTCAGGCGTAGGTCCGAAAAAACAGTTTCCCCTGAAATCGGTATGACGAAACCGACTAAAACTGGACGGGCACCAAAGCTTGAACGCGGGAAAGTTGAAAAACCAAAGGCAAAAAAAGCAAAGCTCTTTACATCTGATTTCGCCAAGCCGTGGCCGGAACATAAAATAAAGTTTGATTCCACAGCCATAAGAGCAAAAGGCTACATACGCTCTGAGCAGAAGAGCATGGGCGGAATAAACGGATACTATTTCTATAAGGAGGATGGATCCGGTCAATTTATCCGGCTTGAAATGCTCCTCGTACAGAAAATGGCTCATAAAGTATAAGCGTAGTTGTGGCGGATTATTTCATGCAGATTATCTAAGGAGGGCGTGCGATTGAGCTGGAAATGCGACATTTGCGACTCATATAACGAAGAAAGCTCACGGCAATGTTATGTATGCGGACAGGCACGTTCTGCCGAGTCAATCAAAGAAGGAAAGCTAAAGGAACGAGAAGAGAGGGTTGCACATATCAATACTGTTATTATCAATCGTGCGACCGGAGTCTTGAGATTGATTTTTATTCTTGGATTATCATGTTCCCTTGTTACTGTAATTGTGGCTCTGATTATAAAAACCTCTGGAGGCGGCTTGGACGCCATATGGCAATCCACAAAATCCGTGGTCGAAAGAATGCATTATAACTTCACCACCTTGTTTGCTGGAAACCTGCAGGCGGTCATTTCACAGCGTTCATCTTCCCCTATGGAACAACTGTCTGCTGATGCAAAAGTAATATGGTCCGTCATTTCAAATAACGGTTCAAACAACATACGGGTCATATCAACAGTATTGCCTGATATCGCCAGAGCGAATCTTCAAAAGTGCTATTTCAACAGCGTAGTACCGATAGGAAGTAGAATTTCGACACATGCAGGTATGTTTGGCATGGTCGTAAGCGGTCTGATAGCGGATGTTTATTCTTCCATCGGTAATCTTTCCGAAACAATCAAAGGCCTAATTGAAACCGTAATGAACCATTTCAATTAGGCTGTAAACAGGAGGATTTATGTCGACTATTATTAGTATTTCAACTGTTGTTCTGTGCCTTGCAGGGGTCGTTTTCTCCCTTGTATATATATGGCTGAACACCTTTTCCAAGATTACCGATCTCGATTCCAGAAACAGCAGCATACTCAAAATCTCAAGAGCATCGATGGTATTATCTTTGATCTTTGCTCTACTGTCATGCTTGCTGTCAGACCCAGGCAATGTCGGTGACGCCATTAGCCGCTCTTCGAAATTGTATTCTTTTATTGCTGTCAGCTGGCTCGTTGTTATTCTTGGATGTGGTATCTCGATGCTTATTGCTCTTGTTTCAAAGACAAAATATCGCGAAGGTCTTTTAAAATCTGTAAAAAAGATATTCTCGACTGCGCTTGCAGGATCAATTATCGGGATGCTTTTGGCATGGCTCCTTAGCTGATACTTGATTAATCACGGAGGTTGTTATAATGAGTTTTTTCAATGTTAAGAAAGCAGCTGTCGCTTACGAATCTGAACCAATGAAAGGTAATATCGAACGACTGGCGGATTTTGATGCGTTCCATTGCCTGTTGTCAGGAAGTCTTGGAACTTCAATTAAATTGAAGGAAAAGTATCCCTGCCTGCCCGTTGAATACCTGGATTGGCTCAAGGTGTGTGATGGCGGTCTGCTGTTTGACACGGTTCTTCTCTCATCCAAAGGGCATGATGACAAACTTAACCTTGATTTTGACACATATGAAGACATGAACTCGGAAGATGCGCACTCGGAATTCAATCTTCCGGAAGGTTATATTGTCTTTGCGATGCGTAGTTATGGAGATCCAATTTGTTTTAATTCTGAAGATCAAGGCGGAAAAGTCTATCTTTGGGATGTCGAAAATGGTGAGTTTTCGGACATTTGGGATTCTTTTGCTGATTGGTTGACGGAAGAAATCGACGACGCAATAAGACTGATTGCCGAAGATGCGCTTACACCACTCGAAATTAAACTGGGCGGTGACTGCGATGAGTAATATCGGCTATGAAAGAAGAAAGGCCGTCGCGGAAGCCTGGAAAAACGAGAAAAGCCTCGTTCTGGACGGAAGAGGGACAAGAGACTGGAGTCAAAAAGAACAGGGCGAGATTATCGCAAAAGGCAAAGCAAAGGGCTATCAAGGTCATCACATGAAGTCGGTCGATGGACATAATTCTAAAGCCGGCGATTCGAGTAACATCCAGTTTCTAACTCGGAGCGAACACCTTGCTGCACATAAAGGTAACTACCATAACAACACAAACGGTTGTTACGATCCGTCTACTGGCAAAATGCATGACTTTGGGAGAAACAAAGCGCATATTGAATCAAAAAACCTCAGTAAGCCGTTAAGTGAGTCACAAAAAAATGCTGCTTTGTCGAAGTGGTCAAAGACAAATGCAGGTAAAAAAGCAGAGGCAGCGAAAGCAAAGGCTCGTTCAACCGAATCAAGAAGTGTAAACAAATCAAAGAGTTCTACACAGAATTCTGAATATGCAAAAACAAGTACGAAGAGTAAAACACTGTCACAGCAACGCTTGTCAAAACCTTCGGAAGCATCGAGGACAGCAACGAACAGCAAAACTCTGTCTGCTCAGCGTAGCAGTACTCCCGCCCACACATCATCCGGGGGCAAAAGTGTTTCTGCAGGACAATCCGCATCTTCCGGGAAAGGAGCCTCCGGCGGACAAAGCGGTGCATCTGGAAAAGGCGCAGGACACGGTCATTAATACTGGAGGATAGTTTATCATGCTCAGACCAGAAATACTCGAAGGATTATCAATCAAAGATAGAATCTCGATGCCTTGCGATTCCGACTTGGGAATTGCATTTATAGGCGAGGATTGCCGGATTCCAATCACCAGCAGTGTTCTGAGCAAGCATTTGCTATATACAGGAACAATTGGAACAGGAAAGACGACAGCAATGTTCCAGTTGCTCCACCAGCTGATTGAAAAAATGACAGATGATGATGTCATGGTAGTTTTTGATACCAAGGGGGATTTTCAAGAAGAATTTTTTCGCCCAGCAAAGGATGTTGTCATAAGCAGCGACCCAAAGGCGACGGATTATTGGAACATTTTCAGGGAAGTTCTCATTAATGGTACTGAAAAAGCTGAAGAAAACCTGCTGGAAATTGTCAATCAGTTATTTGAAGAAAAGATTCGTCGCTCCAACGCACCATTCTTTCCCCAGGCGGCAAAAGACGTTCTTTTCGGCATCATGTCCTATATTATCTATAAGAATACACCCGAGGATTTGGATAACGCCGAGCTTTATGCATACTTGAGAGATGCAAATATTAATGATGTAGTCGATGCACTGATGAGCGTCGGCGATCTCAGAGGAATCATTGATTATATTTATAACGGTGGAGATGGCAGTGAGCAAACACAAGGTGTTTATTCGGAACTGAGAAATGTCGCCAACGAGCTTTTCATTGGAAACTTCCGTGAACGAGGGGGATTTTCAGTAAGGGAGTTTATACGCAATAAAGGCGGCAGGATACTTTTTATTGAATATGATCTCAGCATAGGAAAAGTTCTGACGCCGATCTACAAAGTGATGATCGATCTTGCCATAAAGGAAGCGTTAAGCAGAGATAAGAGCGAGGGCAACGTTTTCTTCGTTATTGACGAATTCAAGCTGCTTCCTAATCTTTACCATATCGATGACGGCGTGAACTTCGGTCGGAGTTTAGGGGCAAAGTTTATTGTTGCGATGCAGAATATTCAACAAATAATTGATGGGTACGGCTATGAAAAAGCCCACAGTATACTGTCTGCATTCGGTACTTCCATTGCTTTTCGTGTTACTGATAAGGCAACGAAAGAGTTTATCCAAAACCTTTATGGGGTTAACAGGAAAAGATTTGTGTATAAGGGCGTAAGTTACAGCGATGGAAACAAGGAACAGGTTTCCTACTCAAATGTCGTTGAGGACTGGGACTTACTTAGTCTGAAAACCGGAGAAGCTGTTGTCTCTATTTCAGAGTATGATGCTGCACCAATGAAGTTCAAGTTTGCAGAATCAGAGCTTTGATAAAAAAACACTCTTGAGATAATATTGGCGGCTCAAAATAGATGCATGATTTGCGGAGGCGTAACCAGATGGCTGATGAAAGAATTATACTTGCACACTGTAGCAGAACAGGCAAAAAGTTTTGTATTGAAGTTAAGAATACAAATAGCAGATACGAAGCGGTAAACTTTATCGATCTTTCAGATGGTAATTACAATAGTCTTGTATCCGAGTTGCCCTGTGAGAACCTGATGAGCGCAGATAATCTGATTCCCTGCAGGTATTGTCAGTCGAGAAAAATCTCGGGTTGTTCCTGCAACAGAAATAGGAAACAGTGCAGCAGAGGTGACAAGTACGATTTTCAGTGTCTTTATTGTGATATGCTTCGCTTGGATCAGCCGGAATCGATGCGCCAAAAGATATATGTTACTTCAAAACATTATGATGATATCGGCGAAGTACTCCGTACTATGAAGATGGATTTTGAGCCGTTTGCCAGGAAGTTCGACTGTGATATTCTCTTTATCAACTGTGGAACATCGGATCACATTGACTCCAGAGAATTGGCATCGTTTGTTCATCGTGGTGGATGTCTTTATGCATCTGACTTGGCAAGCAGCCACATTCAGGCGGCTTTTCCTGGGATGATCTCATTTAGTAATACTGGAAGCAGCTGCAAAATATTCGCCGATGTCATTGATCAGGAGCTCCTGCAGATTACAGGCAGACAAATTGAAATTCAGTTTGATTTGGGCAGCTGGTCTGTTCTAAACCAAACAAAGGGGAAAGTTCTTCTCCGAGCATCCCAAGGGAACGCCTACTCTGGTAAGCCAATAATGATTTCGTTTCAATACGGCAAAGGCGTGGTATTCTATACTTCTTTCCATAATCATGCTCAGGTATCAGAAAAGGAAAAAATGCTGCTGCAACTGCTCTTGTTAAAACAAATGGGGGCGAAAACAAACAAAAGCATTGAACAGATGGGCGACCTTGTGGGATTGAATATAGCGTCCATGAAAGATCGTTTTAAAAGAAACTAATGGCATGGAGGTTTGACATGGCAATACTAAATCGAATATTTGACAGGTCTCCTTCCGAGGACGTTTCAACAACCTTGGGAAATATGCTCATTTCAGGGGTTGAGAATACAGGGAGTAAAAAGCTCTATCAAAATATGCTCATGGATTTACTCCATGCGAAAAAAACTATTATCCTTGTAAATGGATCGTTATCTTGTGAAGACTATAAGAAGGTTTTAAAGTTTATCCAACCGCATATGGTTGGCCGCTGCGGATATGACTTAAATCTTGGGGAAGCCAGTGATACATTTGACGCTATGTCAGTTTTTCATACGAGTGAACAAAAAGCTGATTTTGTTATTTCGCTGATGTCAATGGTTGCAGATATCCCCGATCTTCTTAAAGCCAAGGCACAGCGGTTCTTTTTGTATGCAATCAGCACTCTTGATTTGAAGGGGGAAAAGTGCAGCATCAAGGATCTTGCATCGATGGATATTGAATATGTCATCGATTTGGTATCTTCCTCTTCCCTGCCCGAATTGGAGAAGAAACGTCGCATAAGATTTCTCAGTGACGCTTCAACATATTCATCATATCTGGATATTGAGTCATGCATGGTGAAACTTGAAAGCGTTGGCTTGTTAGAAATGATGTCGGGCGATCTCAGCATCAAGGAAATCCTGAGAGATGGCAATGTTGTTATGCTGAACGGTTTGATCAGCGATGATTTCAAGCAGAAAGAGTTGCTGTTCAATGCAGTTTTCCATGCATTTTCCAAGTGCCTTGAAAAATTCAGAAGTATGAGCAGAGTAGCTTTTCTTATTAAAGACGCTGACTTTATTGCGGGTGATTATATTAAAAACATATTGGAGTTTAATGTATCTTACAATTTTGCCTCATATATCTTTGTGGACGATATCACAAGGTACATAGCAAGAAATGGGAACCCTGTTCTGGATTCTTCAAAATCTTTCCTTGTGTTAAACCAAGGGTCTGATGAAAATGCTGCATTCTGGTCAACTTTCTTTGGCAGCAGAGATGTTCAGGAAAAAAGCTTTTCTTACACAAAGAAGAAGAGCTGGAATCCGTTCGCCAATATGGCCGACAATGGTGGGGTAATAGCTTCTCCGAGAAAATATAATACGACGACCACCAGCTTTCAAAAGGTTAACAAACCGATATACAGACCCGAGGTGTTTAGAGAGCTTAAACCCGATGAGGTAATGATTTATCTTCGTGAACCCTTAATAAGGAGAAAAACAAGAATTGAGGACTGAAAATGTACATATCCAGCGTACTTAAAAACATATTCAAAGTTAACAATATCGGCACTATCATCTTTTTTCTGCTCAATGCAGCTATGATTGTCGGACTCTTTTCAGGAGGAGATCCAGAGATGATGGCGTATATTGGAATCATATATCTGATATCTGTGGTGATTGCCCTTTCTCCAGTTGGTGAATGGTTCCTCGGCCTCATTGCAGGTGCACGAAAAATGCGCAGAATCGACATGAGAAACCGAATTCTGCCTTCTGTTCAACGTGTTTACAGGAAAGCGAAAACTGATACGCCTTCTCTGCCGGATAATATTATTCTTAAAGTGATGTACGACCCAAATCCAAATGCATTTGCTGTTGGCCGAAAGACTATTTGTGTAACAGAAGGCTTGTTTGACTTGCCGGATGAAATGATTGAAGGGATTCTGGCGCATGAGTTTGGTCATTTGGCACTTCACCATACAGACATTCAGCTGCTCATTGGAGGGGGCAATTTTATTGTTACCACTTTCATATTGATCCTGCAGGCAATTTCGGCTGCTATGACGGGAATCGCAACTGTAGGAACCCTACGAAGCAAATCGTGCGCTTCGGGATGTCTGTTTTCATTTGTTGGTATTATTTGTGCCGGTTTTGTATGGCTGTGGACAAAGTTCTGCATGTTGTTTCTGATGTGGTCAAGCAGAGCAAATGAATATGAGGCTGATAAATACGCTTTCAAAATAGGATACGGATATGAATTAGCACAGGCTCTCGACACAATTGGAACTGGTGTGCCGCAAAATACTCTATTGAAGGCCCTGTATTCAACTCATCCTGAAACAAATGATCGCATTGGGAAACTCCAGGAAATGGGCGTTCCCTATTCCCGGTACTAATTCGATTGTGGTGATTACCATGGATACTCAAGCAACAAATACGGTTAGAAACGGTTTTCAATCTTTTCTGCCGGAAATCAAGTTTCATACTTTGGATAAACCTGCAAATGTGATACGGCAGGCAATAGAATGCGATCCCAAGATTACTTATTATCTTCACTCGTACACCATTTCAGGTATGTGCGGAAGATATGAAATTAAGGCACAGTATATTAACAAGGATACAGACAAATCCGATATTCAGATGGTGCTGTCCCAAAATGAATGCGAGTATCTGATATGCAACTTTGTGGGAAAATATAGAAAAAATCTGATTGCTATTGCCAAAGGAAAAATGGATCTTGGTGATGCAATTAATTCGTTTCACGAAAAGCACGCATCTTTTTATCCCAATTTGACTAAAATTAAGGGATCGCAATATCATTCAAACTCGTCTTACTCTGTATTTGAGTTTTCTTTTGAATATCGAATTGGTCGCGTAAAGCTTGCACAAATGGAGCAGGAAGTTGAATCAGAGGTCAAAAGAATTGCAAAAACGCTTTTTGTCCCTGGAATGTCAAATGAAGCAAAAATCTACTTGGCTCACAATTACCTTGCAACAAGTGTTGATTACGTTGATTCGGATGACAACAGGTTGGACCTGAGCTACACACAAAGCGCGTATGGGGCTTTAATCAGGAAACAATGTGTTTGTCAAGGCTTTGCTGAAGCATTTAAGCGTTTGATGGACTACGCAGGGATTGATTGTACCGTCATATATGGACGAACGTCCGGTTCATCTGTTCTTCATGCATGGAACATCGTATCTTTAGGCAAAGGAAGCAGTTACTACCACATTGATGTTACATGGGATTCTACTGGAAATAAACCCAGTTACACATATTTTTGTAAAAACGATTCCTTTTTTGATGGTAAGCGAAACTGGAATAAAGAATACATTCCGAGATGTTGCGGATCGTATCCGGTCCTTGCTGTAGCACGAAAGATAGTATTACAGAATAAGGAGAATCTCATTTCTCGTGGAATTGATGAGGCAATCTTGGATTGTTAAGAAAGGGGAATAAAAATGGGCACAAATAAGTTCTTAAAGGCCAAGTGTAGAAAAACTGAAAGATGGTATGGATTGGAGTTAAAGCAGTATGGCGGCTTATGGAAAGTAATTAATATGATTGACCTTTCAGACAGTGAAGCAGCTGTTATATCGTCAGATGTCAAGCAGACAATGTTTGAAACCAATGATAATCTTCTTCCATGTTCCGCATGTGGGAGCAGAAGGATTGGCGGATGTGGATGTTCAAAGAAGAAACACCGTTGCTCAAAAAACATGAACTATCAGTTTGACTGCATTTATTGCAACGAAATGGAAATAGACTACACTATTCCATCTCGCTCTGATGTGTTGGGGCGGGTTGGCGATACTGTAACGCTTTCGCAGGGACAGGAAGTTAAGATTCGATATGCTGATGACAGACCACTTTCCAAAATATATGTGGGAGTTGGCTGGGATCCTGCGAGAGCTGGCGCAAGCATTGATGTTGACTCATCGGTTGTGGTAATGTCAGGACAAAGTTCTGAAAAAGATCTTGTTTATTTCGGTGCGAAGGAGCACCCTTCCGGTTGTGTGATACATCACGGAGACAATTTAACGGGAGAGGATAACCCAAACACGGATGATGAAAACATATCTGTTTATCTAAATAAGGTTCCGGGCAATAGAGATCGCCTTGTCTTTGTTCTGAACATCTATAAATGTGATGAACGGCACCAGACATTTGGGGGTATAAAAAACCTTTATATAAAGCTTTATGACCTGGATTCTAAAAGCGTATTGGTAGAATACAGAGTAAAAGGAAACTTCAATAGCGATACCGCACTAATTATTGGTATGGCATATCGAAAGGACAGCACTTGGATGTTTAAGGCCATAGGAAAAGGATCAAGAGCCAGCACTGTATCGCAGCTCGCAGATGAGTGTTCTTATATATGCAGGTAGTTTGCTTCTAACGAATACCCGGATAAAGAGTATTAAAGTTGTTCAAACTAAGCCTGTATGCTGATTAGATCAAGGGAACCTCTAAAAATTCCCAAAGATATTGAATAAAGTCGCAAAGTATGATAT